>Ga0210390_10000697_pt1 | contig 35118 bp, 36 predicted proteins | sample IncBWH11OmetaG_FD_161050 | JGI IMG/M metagenome (GOLD analysis project Ga0210390, IMG submission 161050) | Forest soil microbial communities from Barre Woods Harvard Forest LTER site, Petersham, Massachusetts, United States - Inc-BW-H-11-O ...
CGGTGGGAAAGAACTTCCACTTCGGAGAAGCCATGCGCCTGCAGTTCCGCGCCGAGTTCTTCAATATTTTCAATCACCCGAACTTCGCGAATCCATACGGCGGGCAAAACGGATTTGGCTTGAACGATCCGTCGGTGCGGCCATTTGGCTGCGGTTGCGCTACTCCGGACATTGCGGCCGCGAATCCGGCGATCGGCTCCGGCGGTCCGCGTTCGATTCAACTGGGGGCAAAGTTCATTTTCTAATGCTGAGTAATTCATGTCGCCGGACGCCAGGCTGCAGGCTTTGCCGGGCAGCGGGCTTTTCCGGCAAGCGGCTTTGAAAGGGCGCGGCTTCAAGCCGCACCGTAAGAGCCACCGAAGTCCACGCGGGCTCCGGCCTGGTTCCCTCGCCGTCGTCTTACATGAAGGACTGCCTATGATGCCGAAGAAACTTCATTCCGCTTTTCTTACGCTCTTTATTGTGGCCCCGCTGGCGTGTTCATCGGTCGCGCAGGAGCAACCCGGACCCCGCCGCGAGCGCACCATCGATGAAGTGAAAACCGAAGCGATCCATCGCGCAGAGGTCGGACAGTATCCGCTGATCGGTCTCGATCCGGGCGACGTCAGAGAAGCTTTCGAGAGCATCCACACCGCTGCCAAAGACGAGTGGGCTGCCGGTTTCATGCACGTTGCCGATCGATACTTCAACGAGGCGAAATCGCTCGAGAAAACGGACGCGACCAAGGCCAACGCTGATTACATCCGCGCCTGGCGTCTCTATTCGTTTGGACGCTGGCCGATTCCAGCCTCTCCCGGCAAACAGCGCTCTTACGAGAAGGCGATTGAGGCATTTCTCGCGCACGCGAAGTTTTTCGATCCGCCGCTTGAAGTTGTGCACATTCCGTTTGAGGGCAAAGAGATCACAGGCTACCTGCGCCTCCCGAAAGATGCGAAAGGCCCGGTGCCGCTGGTCATCGCCGTGAACGGGCTCGACAGCCGGAAGGAAGATTTGACTGAGAGCTTCAGCGCGATCCTGCCGTTCGGCATCGGATATCTCGCGGTCGACGGCCCCGGCACCGGCCAGGCTCCCATCAAAGTGAGCGAAACCTCAGAGCGCATGCTTTCGAAAGTTCTCGACTACGCGCAGTCTCGCCCCGAGATCGACAAGAACCGGCTCGCCCTGCACGGCGTGAGCTGGGGAGCATATTGGGCGACAAAAATGGCGATCGTCGAACGCGCCCGACTGCGCGGTTGCAGCGCGCAGTCGCCGCCAGTGGATCGATTTTTCCAGAAAGATTTTCTGATGAACTCGCTGCTAGGCAACCGCGAATATCTTTTTGATCAGGTGCCCGCGCTCATGAACATTCTCGAAGGCGTGCACTCGCTCGATGAGATGGGCGAGTATTTGCCGAAAATGTCACTGGTGAAGCAGGAACTGTTAGGCAAGCCGATGGCGCCGATGCTCGTCCTTGCTGGCGTGCTCGATACGCAGGTTCCCATCGAGGATGAATACCTCTTGCTGAACAAAGGCGACGTTCCGAAGGAAGCCTGGATCAACCCGCGCGGCGGCCACCTCGGCCGGCAGGTCGGGGTGTGGCCCGATCCCAGGATATTCAAGGAAGTGATTATTCCTTGGCTGGTGAAAACCCTGCAGGCTCTGAACTAATTTCGGTCAGGCGGTCAGGACCGGGAAACTCACTTCGCCGCGGATAGAAGCGCTTCGGCCACGAGCTTTTTCGTTTCCTCGTCCAGTTTCGAACCATCGAGCTGCGAAGCGGCCCCTCTCACGTTGAGTTCATTCGACAGCCGTTTGTCTTTGATTCCGATGTAGACGGCGTTGTAGGCCGAATCTCCCAGATTTTCTACAGTGTGCTTGAAAGGCGGAAACCAGCGCGGATCGCCCGGCTTGGCATGCACTTCCTGGACTTTTCCATTTTCATCGGTGAAGCGCAGATGCCCGGCGGTGAGAACGACGACCACGCCGCCCATATGTGCGTGCAGATTCGATTTCTCGTGAGGTCCATAGTGCACGTTCACAACCTGCACATACTCGTTTTCGAAAGCCAGCTTGTAGTGCGTGGGTTCAACTTTCAGCGGATCCTGCGCGATGGCAACGGCGCAGAGAAGCAGGCTCAAGCACGCGCAGCAAAATGCTCGACTTCGCGATATTTTCATGGGATATACGGCCTCGGAGGTTTGAGTAAGGTTTCTTCAAGCTAACGGTGCGACCGAGCCGCTGTCAATCCTCGAACGAGGTGCTGGACCACGCTGGATAAGAGAACGAGCCTGCGGATTGCCGGTTCGGCGCGTCGGTCCGGGATTGGATATTCGGTACTCATTTTCGCACTCCCGGACATATTTTGTGCAAAGGGCTGCGTGGTCTGTTAGCATGCTGGTCATCAGCGCCCGTATCTTCTGTGGATTGAGAGGATTCAGCGCCCAGCGATGGCCCTTGAACTGCACATGAGAGCGCAGCGAAGTGTCTTTCGGTCCACAGCCCAGTAAAGCGGACGGTAAAGGTAGGTAGAAGTTGGAGTATCAACCGGAAGCGGGAGGAGTTCAGGCGAGCGAAGGTCAGCTGGTCGTCCGGCGTCGCCGGACGAGCCGCCATCGCCGGAACCGCAAGGTTCGACGCATCCTGCTGGTTGTTTTCTGTGCCGGGCTAGCCATCGGATTTGCTTTCGTCGCGCCCCATTTCTTCTCTCGCTCCCACGGCTCCAATTCTCTCAAGGTGGACCGCCAGTCCCTCGAAGCGAGCCGTGATCTGCTCCTGCGCGTCCAGGAGGAGTCGCTGCGCCAAATGGAGAAGCGCCCGGTCTATCCGTACTCAGTGGTGGCCGGCGGAGTGCGCGACGCGCGCGAACTAAAGTGGGCGGCCGAGCATGATCCCGTGGTCGCGGCCCACTACCGGGGATTCGATTATGACCACGCCCGCGTCGTACGGCTGGTGCTGGCTCGCACGGTTTACGTTTCCTACCGCATCGGCAACAAAGTTTATTGGACGCGGCATCGCGTCACGCTTCGCAAGGGCGAAACGGTAATTACCGACGGCAAGATAACCGCGCGCTCGCGCTGTGCCAATCGCGTCGAGGAGCTTCCGCAACAGGCGACGTCCTCGTCAGAACCGCCTGTTGCCAAGTTTGAAGAGCCGGTTCATCCGTCCACGGGCACAGCTGTCGCGAATCCTCCGGTTCCGTTTGAGTCGGCGTTGAACGGCCGTCCTGGTGTGCCGGGACTGGGACCGGCGCCGCCGTTGACCGGGTATGATCCGTTCGGTGCCGAGCCGTGGACGCCGATTGCTCCGCCGCCGCTACCCGGAGTGTGCGGCATCGGGAAGAAGCCCAAGGGGGCCCAGGCCTACACCGGGAAGAAGAAAAAGGGCAATCCATGCGGCAACGGTACCGCCGGCGAGGTTCCTGAGCCTAGCACCTGGCTTCTCGTCGGCTCTGGATTAGCTTTGATGTGCTGGAAAGCCCGCCAGCGTTTCGCATAGCCTCGCGAGACTCCGGGAGCCAGCCCGGTCCGTTCTCTCTTGCACTCGCTCATGCACTTTCGGTAGCCTTCTGCCTTCGCTTCCACTGGAGGGGGTCTGATGCGTTCTGTTCGTGTGCGCGGGATGTGTGGTTGGAGCTTGTCGGTCTTCTTATTCTTCTCCTTTGCGGCGATGCTTGCCGCGCAAACCATCCGGCTGCATGTTGATTTGACCGATGCTCCGCGCAACATCTACCACGCACACTTGCAAATTCCTGTCCACTCCGGGGAGATTTCGCTGGTCTTTCCTAAGTTTATTCCTGGGAATCACCGTCCCAGTGGCCCGATCGGCGCGCTCACGGGAATTCGCATGGAAGGCGCAGGACGCCCGCTGTCGTGGCAGCGCGATCCGATCGAGAGCTACGAGTTTCTCTTGAGCGTTCCCAAGGGCGTGGACAGCCTCGATGTGGCTCTAGATGCGATCACGACGCAGGACAGTGCCGGCAGCGGCGGACCAGCGGCGTCGAGCAATCTACTCGATTTGAATTGGAACGCGGTCGTACTTTATTCCAAGGGTGCACGCTCCGACGACGTAAATTTTGCGCCTTCGGTCACGCTGCCCACGGGATGGAAATTCGGCACTGCGCTGGAGGTGACGCGCCGCGACGGCGATGACGTGGAGTTCACGCCCGTCTCGCTCACAACACTCGTCGATTCGCCCCTGATCGCCGGAGTTCATTACCGCAAGATCGAACTGACCAAGCCGGGCGAAACACCGGTGCACGTAATGGATCTGGTCGCCGACGCCGAAGCCGACCTGGCGATGACGCCGCAGGATCTTGCTGCCTTTCAGAAGCTGGTGGCCGAGACGGGACAGCTTTTCGGAGCGCGGCACTATCGCCACTACGATTTTCTTCTCACGTTGAGTGATCTGGCCGGCCACCACGGACTCGAGCATCACGAATCCAACGACAGCTCGACTTCCGAGCGGGCCCTGCTCGACCCTGACTTGCATATGCTGGACGCCGACCTCGTGCCCCACGAATTTGTCCACTCGTGGAATGGAAAATATCGCCGCCCCGCGGGCCTGGCGACTCCGAATTATCAGGAGCCGATGATTGGCGATCTGCTCTGGGTGTACGAGGGGCTCACGCAATATCTAGGCACTCTGCTGGCCGCGCGCAGCGGATTATGGACGGACGAGCAGTATCGCGAAGCTCTGGCGCTCACTGCCGCGGAACTCGATCATGAGACGGGCCGCAACTGGCGGTCGCTCGAAGACACGGCACGCTCGGTGCAGATGTTGCGCTTCGGGGGAGCGCAGTGGCGAAGCTGGCGGCGCAGCCTTGACTATTATCCCGAGAGCGAACTGATCTGGCTGGAAGTGGATGCCATCATCCGGCAGCAAACTCACGGGCAGCGCTCGCTGAACGATTTTTGCCGGCGCTTCCACGGTGGCGAGAGTGGTCCGCCCAAAGTCGTGACATACACATTCGAAGAGGTGGTGCGCGCGCTCAATGATGTCGCTCCCTACGATTGGGCGACGCTGCTGCACGAGCGAGTCGATGCGACCAGCACACATGCGCCGCTGGGCGGCATTGAGCGCGGTGGATGGAAACTGGTCTATGACGACAAGCCCAACCTGTTCACCCGCGCCGAAGAGAAACTGGCTCACTTCGCTGACTTCTCGTACTCGCTCGGATTCTCCGTCGGCGAAGACGGCAAACTTGGCGACGTTATCGTGGGGTCTCCGGCCTACCAGTCTGGGATGGGCCCGGGAATGACGCTGGTGGCGGTGAATGGGAGGAAATGGACGCCTGCCGTGCTCCGCGCGGCCGAGAAAGCTGCGCAGGGAAACGGCCAGCCGATCGAATTCCTGGTTGAGAACGAACAGTTTTTCAAGACGTTTTCGGTCGCGTATCACGACGGCATCAGGAATCCCCACCTGGAGCGGGTTTCGGACCAGCCCGACATCTTAGGGGACATTCTGAAGCCGCTGACGCACTGAGATGAATCAGTAGTTCTAGTACCAAGGTAAGCACTTACCGAAGGTATGGCTGCTACAATCGCGCTGGAATCCTTCATACTGGGAAGAGCAAACTCAAGGGCAGGTCCCAAAGGCCGCCCCTGGCGCAGGCATTTCATGCATCGGTATTGGCGAATCGTCGGAAGTCGGCTGCTGGTGGCTGGGCTCTGCGCGCCTCTGGCCCTTCCGCTCGTCGCACAGACACCTGGTCCTCAAGTCTCGGTGCGCTCGGTAAAGATTCTCGGCAGCAAAGACGCGGTTGAAATTGAAGTGGAAGCCAGCGCTCGGATCGTTCCACAAACGCGAGTGCTGACGGGCCCCGATCGCCTGGTGGTCGACTTTCCTAACGCCACTCCGAGTAACGAATTGCGCAGTCAGTCGGTCGATCGCGGAGAAGTGAAGGATCTGCGCATTGGGCTGTTTCAGTCGAAGCCGCCGGTCACGCGGGTCGTGCTCGATTTGAAAAGCGCGCAGTCCTACCAGATTTTTCCCTCCGGCCACACGGTCATTATCAAAGTCATGGGCGGAGCGGGCGAGGTTCCGGCACAGGCCGACAATTTTTCTGGCCAGCCGGCAAGACGGGCCAGCCTGGTGGCCGCCAATTTCACGACGCGAGTTGAGCCGGCCCGCGTGGAGGAATCGCCTCGGCCGTTACTGGACGTTACTTTTCGCGACGGGCTACTTGGCATCAGGGCCAGCAAGGTGACGCTGTCAGAAGTATTGTTCGCGGTGCACGAGCGCACCGGGGCGCAGGTTGACATTGCGGCCGGAGCGGAGCAGGAACAAGTGGTTGCCGACATCGCCCCGGCGCCCGCTCCTGAAGTTCTGGCGCGGCTGCTCAATGGTTCGAAATTTAATTTTCTGATTTTAAGTGGAGCCACCGATCCGCAACGCCTGGATCACGTGATCCTTACTCCGCGACCTGAAGCAGCATTTATTCCGCAGCCTGGCGTAGTTCGCGCGCAGAACGAAGACCCGGAAGAAGCTGAGCCCGTGGCCAACCAGCCGGCCAACCGAACCTTACCCACACCAGTTCCCGAGCAACCCGAGGTCAGGCTTCCCCCCGACGCCAACGCGACACCCGACCAATAGTCTCTTTCCTTTAATCGCCCCAAGTCGGAATTCAGCGGACGTAACGATTTCACACGCCTATGGAGGTGTGATCAGGCGGACGGGCACTGGAGAAGAGCCAGCGACAGCGCCGGGACTCACAGAAGTGCCCGTGCCGTTGCCGCAGCCAGAAACATTCAGGATCGTGACATCGAGGTTGCCCCACTGATCGACCGAGTTGATGAAAACCTGGAGGAAACCCACCACCGTGACGTTGGTGGTTCCGGTCGGGTTTACCGTGCCCGTGCCCTGTGTGTCGTCGTAAATTGGCAGCGATACAATTGAATTACTACTGGTGATCACGCTTCCGCTCGCCAGCCCAGAGCCGGTCAACGGGCCGCCGGTGCCGGAAAGAATCTGGAACGGATAGGCAGACAGGTTCATGGTGTCCTGGCCGTCGGGCTGGGTGTCGACCGGGCTTCCTTCGTGAATCATGCATGTTACGCCGTTCATGGTGTCGTTGGTGCCAGCCCCGGGGTTCTCGGCTAAATCTACGACAACAGGGGGAGATGCGGCAGAACTTTGAACGCCGCACTGGTAAACGGTCGACTGGTCACATCCCCCAACCGCCGCTTCATAGACGCTGCCGGAACTCGCACAAGTTGAAACCGCCACTGGATTCTTGGTCGGTGCCTGGCCGGGGAGATATTCAAGGCTCGGCGGCGGTTCCAGCCAGGTTCGTCTTGATGCGGCGTAATAGTTACCGTCGGGCGGATTCACCCGCAGCGTGCAGGATCTGCCGGTGTGCACACAGTCGGGAGCCAGCCAGAATCTTTCACCGATTACGCCGGTTGCGTTCGTGCCGTTAAGCGAGATCCCTTTGTTTGTGATCGACCCGTCAGCTAAGCTGACAAACTTTGCGCAACCCGCGCCGCCTCCCTGGCCGCATGTATCGTTCGGGCTGAGGGGATCGCGGTTGGGGACGATCCACGGCTTCACACAGGTGGGCTGCGTGGGAATGAGGGTGCCGGATGTTCCCACGCTGCCCGAGTTGGAAGAATTTAAGGCTTCGGCCACGGCGGTTGCGCTCACCGTGTTGCCGGGATTTCCCCAGATGCGCGAAAAGAAAGTGGGAAGGGGGGGCCGTTGAAGCACCACCTTCACCATTGGGTTGACACCGAACGTCGCCGGGGCGGCGGAGCAGTCACTGACCCACGGGGAACCTGTTCCTGCTGAGTATGTGACGGTGACGGTGGCCGCGAGGCCCCCAACGGCATTCTGCTGCCCCACAGACGTGGCCGCTTGAGACGCGAGGTAGTTCGGAGCGCCGCACACCGCCTGCCAGGAAAGGGCAGAATTACTGGGGTCGCCAGTCATGCCCGAAAGCGAGATCACCCGGGCTGCGGCCAGCGCGGCCTGGTCGGCCGATCGTTGCGCTTCCTCGCGCGCCAGATAAAGCGTGATGACATCAATCGAGAGCGCGGCCATGGCAATGATGGCGATCATGGCCAGCGCGACCAAGATCATGGTGACGCCTCGCTCGCCTTGAGTTGGCGAGCTCGATCTGCGAATTAAAGGTGGCTTCATGTCAGTTCTCATTCATCGCTACGGCCGCGGCCGTGACCTGAGTGGGCAGGGAAGCGGTTCTACCCATCAAGCTGGCGACTTTCCCAAAACGCCACGGGTAGGCAAACTGAATACTGACGCAAGTTCCGATCAGCGTGGTCTGTCCTCCGGGGCTCTGCGATGCGCACGTTACCGATGGCAGAGTCGCTCCCGTTTGAGGAAAATAATAGCCGCGGTTGACGGTGATCGTCAGCCCCCCGGGAGGGCAGTTAGTGGTTCCGGTGTAAGTCCAAGTCAGTCCCGTCGAAGTGCTTGGGGCGTTGCCGCCGGAGGCAAGAAGGCCACACGTGTTGATACTGCTGGCGGCCAAATTGTTGTAAACCACTTGATATGCGTCAATCACAGAAGATGGAACTGGAGTTGACGGGGATGACAGATCGCTGGCCGGATCTGCTGCGGCCACGCGAGCCCCATCACGCGCCGCGTTTGTGAGTTTTTGTTTGAGTGTGAAGGCGTTGCTGAAGTCGAAGATCCCGACCACAAACACGACGAGCAAGGGCAGCGCGACGGCGAACTCCACCAATTGCGCAGCGCGGTCGTCGCGCCATGCGCGCCCGGCCAAGCGGCGAGACCAACTTCGCAGGTGAGAAGAAGGAGTCACTGAGTCTCCGTCCGCACGCTCGCCGACGTCGTCAGCAAGATCCTCTGCTTGTTTAGCGAGGTAAACGGCAACCAGAACTGGAACGGGTATTGAAACGATACTGAGATGCCGCAGACGCCGGTGCCACCCGTGGCCGTCTGTGACAACTGAACCGGGCCCTGCACGCAAACATTGGAACCGGGCACGGTCGCGCAGGTGTTCGTCCCTCCTGTGCAGGCAGTGAAAGTGGGCGTCGAGGAGGGCGCCGGTATCCTCGTGGGATCGAGTTTCGACGCCAGCAGATCGGAGTTCACTGCCGCGACCGCATTGGCCGCGGCCGAAGTTGCACTGGGGGCGCAGGTCGAGCAAGTTGGAGCGGCGCCGGCGCGGGCGCCATCCTGCGCGGCGCGCGTGATCGCGCCATAGATGCTGAACGCCTGGCCGAACCAGAAGATCCCGAGCAGCATCATGAACATCAGGGGCAGCACGGCAGCGGCTTCGGCAATCTCGGCGGCGCGGGTTTCGAGGGCCAGACGGCGAAGCGTTCTCCGCACCGGATCCATGCGCAACAAGCCCGTCATTCTGAGTAACCCCCGTGCCACTCCATCCGCAACTCCCTAGACAACTCGCCAAACCTGAGCGGCTCCGTAAAGCACAACCGTGAACGCCAGCGCCACTCCGTACGGGACTTTCAGCGATTCCGGATTGTCGAGCGAAACCCGCTCTCCGGGCAGTCGGAATGTGACCAGCGAGACCAGGATGTGTCCGATGTTGCGAATCGTTGCCCGCGTGCGTCGTTTGTAGATCACCAGTGCCATCGCCATGACTCCAGCTACCAAGACCGATCCCAGCAGCAGATCCACCAGCACTCCGGGTCCGATAAACGCTCCCAACGCCCCCGCCAATTTCCAGTCGCCCGCGCCCAGGCTGCGCAACAGCACAAACGGCAGCAGCAGAGCCAGACCAACTGCCGCGCCCAGCAGAGAAGCTTTCAGCCCACTCCAGCCGCTGAGTGCGGTGTTCGCGGCGATTCCAACCACGAAACCCGGCACGGTCAGCCAGTTCGGGATGCGCCGGCTGCGCAGGTCAGTCGCGGCCGCAATCAGTGAAAGAAGCACCGCACCGGCCAGAATCACTGGCTTCAATCGCGCCCCACACCAGGCCGGCGACGGAAACCCAGCCCCGCGCTATTCCCATGAAAAAATTCCATTTGCTTATAGTCAGAAATTGCCGGCGCCAAGGGCCTTGCTGGCTTCGAGGCGCCCTCGCCGCGAGCTATTAAACACCGCCTCTTGCGCGGATTCTGACATGACGGGAGAGCGAAGTCAATGAACGGGTGGATGCCCAACCTCCCAGCCGATTTTGTGTTCCATTGCGATCAAAATGAAAGGCCCGGAGCGCCTCCGGGCCTTTCGAAAAAATCGCCGTGCCACTACCGGTTAAAGGCGGGAGCGGAGTTGTGCTCGGCGATGATCTTGCGAGCGCCGTCGGCCAGAGCTTTGGCCTGCGGCAGAAGCTCCAGGCCCTTGATCACTTCCGGATCGGACTCGGCGCGAACCTTCATGCCCTCATCCTGCCCGAACGCGTCGACGAAAATCTCCGACTTGATGCCCGACTTGATCCAGTCGCTGTTGTCAAGCAGGTCAGCCTGCGTGTAAGGAGTGTTGTCCTCGTCGAGCGACTTGCGGAACTCGATGAGGGTCGCGTCGTCAACCTCAAAAGTTTTCGACGGGTGGTGGTCGACCACGTAGCGCTTGGCGAAATTAAAAAACGCGTAGTGCTGCAGCAGCGTGTCCTGGAAGTGATTGCTCTTCACTGGAGGAATGTTGACGTCGGGCGTAATGCCGCCGCCGCCGTAGACCGTGCGGCCGCTGTCAGTAAGCTTCACTTCGCGGTTGGCCATGCTGGGGTTCTCGGCTTGATCACGATTGTAGTAGTAGTCGTACAGCGAAATGTTGCTGTAGTCGCGCTGGATCAGGCGTCCGCTGGGCGTGTAGTAGTGAGCCGTAGTCAGGGCCAGGCCGGTGTTCTCCGACAGCGGATACACCGTCTGCACCAGACCTTTGCCGAAGGTGACTTCGCCGGCGATCAAACCGCGGTCGTGGTCCTGAATGGCACCGGAAACAATCTCCGCCGCCGACGCCGTGAGCCGATTCACCAGCACAACCACGGGATAGTCTTTGCCGCCATTGCCATGCTGTGCAATGTAACGCTTTTCGGCTGACGCGCGGCCATGGTGCGAGACGATAAGCTGACCTTTCTTTAGGAACTTGTCTGCGACGCCAACGCCTTCGCTGAGCAGACCGCCTGGGTTTCCGCGCAGATCAAGAATCAGGCCCTTAAGATCGCCGAAAGAATCGAGCGCGTCGGAAACTTCATGCTCGGTAGTTTCGTTGAAGCCATTGACGTGCATATATCCGACGCCCGGCTTGATCAGGAAATGAACGTCGACGCTGTAGCGAGGAATCTCGTCGCGGACGAGGGTGAACTCCATGGGCTTTTCGACGCCGTCGCGCGCGATGCTGATATGCACCGTGGTTCCCTTGGGGCCTTTGAGCAGGTCGGCCACGTCGCCGGTGCTCATGTTTTCGGTGGCCTTGCCGTCGACCGCAATGATCACGTCGCCGGGATGAATGCCGGCCTTGTAGGCGGGGGTGCCGGTGAAGGGATAAATCACGATCACTTTATTGTTGCGCGGCCCGACGGTCATACCCACGCCGTAGTACTTGCCGCGCTGGTCTTCGCGCATGAGCGCGTACGACTTCGGATCAAAGAAATTCGAGTGCGGATCGAGCGCGTGCAGCATGCCCGGGATCGCCCCGTTGTAGATCGCCTTGTCTGCGTTCACCGGTTCGGCGTAGTTGTCCTCAACCAGGGCGTATACGTCGGTGAACTGTTTAAGGCTGTCTTTGACCTCGGAGTCGGTGCCGAGCCCAGCCTGTTGGCCGGAACGCTGGGCGAACATAATCCCCAGAAAGCCGCAGGCAAGCAGAAAAAGAACTACCAGGAAGAGTGAACGGCGTGAACTACGTGCCATCTTGAATTTCCTTCGTTGAGGGCTTGCTTCCACCCCAGCTACCGCGCTGTTCACGCAGTATATCACCAACTTAGACTGCTCCGGACCGGGATAGTCACCATTGGTAACCACCCGAAAACGGGCCAGTTAGTGAGATGCGGGGATGGGCCGATTGGGTTCTCGGGCCGGTGAAAAACATCCCGTGTTAGGGCGCGGCGGGCGTGGTGAAAGAAGCGCCTTCCGCGCTGGGCCGGGGATTGGGCGGGGCTGGGTCCGCAGAAACCGCCTGTGGCGCCGAACTCGGCGAAGATCGGCCGGGTTTGGCGGATTTTCGAGCGGAGGCCTGGCCGTCTTCGTCATCCGGCCAGCGCCGGAAATACGGGCTCCGGGAAGGAAAAGACGGGACACTCAAGCCCATGCCTGCTCCGAGTCCCGCCCCGACCGTTGCGACAGCGAGCGTCGCTCGCGCACCCGCGTTTCCCTTGGCCGCAACAGCCCATCCTAGGGCCGCGCCAATCACGGCGCCGATCAGGGCATGGCGCCCGCTGGGCTGCGCTTGCCACATCGCAGGATAGCCAGGACCGCCCATCGGGCGGCGACCAAAGCCAGGGCCGGGGCCGCGCCGCGGAAGCTGCGCAACGACGGCATTGCCGCTGCCTTCGGGGTCGCTCGGATTTGCGCAGGCGTCGTCCGTAGCTGTGTAGGCGCAGCGTGCAACGGCAACTTGCCTCGGGACGTTATTCGCAGGTTGAACGTTCGCAGTTTGCGCCAGTGCGTTCGACACCGGCAGAAGCAGTGCAAGCACGACAAGAAATTCTTCATGATGTTTCATATTCACCTCTGTTCGGAAATTTCCATGGAGTTCGGCTCAATGACAAAGTTTTATGGAGTTGATGGTTGAAGCCTGGGGTGCTGTGTTGGCACCGTTCATATCCGGACTGCGATAGAGAGTCTTGCCGTGAACAAATGGGTCTGCGATTGCGCCCACGCCAGCACCCAGGCCGCCAAGTACGGGGGTGAGAACAATCACCCCGAGAACGCGGCTGTCATTACCTCCAGCACCGCGCGCTGCACCCAGGATTGCTCCAACTCCGGCGCCGATGAAAAACCCGGTGCGCGCGCTGTGATGTCCCAGGCGCACCTCTCGAATCTCATCCCTCGCATACCGCCGCGATCCCAAAGTGGTGAAATAGCAGCCCAGCCAAGCTTCGGTCACTGTTTCGAATTGGCACGGGCCAAGCGTGCGCTTGTGCTTGAAGATGAGTTTGATCTTCGTCCCCGCCGGAATGCCTTCCAGCACCTGCCAGTCGGTCGATTGCGGGAGTGCACTGGAAGTCATCGCGAGCAACACCGGCAACAGGCCGACGATTTGCAGTTTCTTCATGGCCCCATCGTAGGGCGGCTGTTGCGACGACGGTGGCGCGCTTAGAGCACTTTCTGAAGTGTCACAGACAGGTGCAGCGGAGCTCGCCCTCGCCTGCCCTCATTTTCTTTCCATGCAGGGCCGGCACAGTTTGAGGGAACGGGGAGCTCGCGTTTGCAACACCGCCTGTAGGGTCCGCGGCATTTGCTTGGGAACCTCGAAAACGGCCGCTTGCAACACGTTGCTGGAATCGCGATAAGAGAAGCGGAAGAAATGCCGGCGCTGGCGCACCTTGAAAAGCCTGATCGCGATGGCAGGGAGCACGCCCACGTGCCACGTTACCTCTTTGGAATATTCGTACGACTCGATGGACGTGTAGGGGATCTCCAGCTTGTTTCCGGCGTGCAAGAAGATCAGGGACGCTTCCGATGTCGTATCCAGCCGACCAATAGTTACGGCGGCCAGGCTGGGTACAGTGCCTCCGACGTACTTAGCGTGTCCGTCTTCAAGAGCGGAAGCCGACAGTGACAGCAGCAGGAAGAAAGAAAGCGGCGACAAGAATCGTTTCATGCTGCACTCCTCGGGTGCTAAAGGCAGCGTAGAGGATTGCAGCATCGCGGCGGCGCGATTCTGGCGCACTTTCTCGAGTGTCACAGCTGGAGTGTCACAGCTCGAGTGGTTACAGCTCGAGTGTCAGAGGAGGAGCGGGTCGCGCAGACCAGGGGGACTTGCGATCCGGATCATCGCAGCCACACTGCGCTCGACATCTTCGTCGGTCGTGGCCCAGCTTGAGACGGAAATTCGCATCGCCGTGTGCCCCTGCCAAACGGTGCCTCCGCACCAGCAGGTTTCCTCGGCCTGAATTTCGGCGATTACGCGGCGGGTTTCTTCGGGGCTGCCAAACGAAACCAACACCTGGTTCAACACCACGTCGTTCAGCACTTTGAAGCCGGCGGCGCGCAAGCGTTCGGGAAAAAGGTTAGCCTGGCGGCAATTACGCTCGATCAGTTCCCGTAAGCCGCTGCGCCCGAGCGACTTCATCGCGGCTCACAATTCGATTCCGCGGGTGCGCGGCGAGGCATCCGGAGTGTATTGCCAGGGCTCGCGCGACGGATCGCAACGGCTATCGGATAAAGCACCGGCCAGCCGAGCGAGGCGCGAGATCTCCTCGGAAGGAGGCGTCACTCTGCGATCATTGATCGCCGCCACACAGCGTGCCGCCCGGACGGCTGTTTCGGCGAGCAGTTCCTTCACGACGCCTCCTCGGCTGATATCTTGTAGCGACTTGACGTCTATATTGTTTCGATCGGCTGGTTGATGAACTCCTCGTAGCGCCGCAGTTCCGCGATGGACGTTTCCGACAACACAGAGAAGGGAATCGCCCGGCAGCCTTCAGGAAGCTCCGCCGCAGTCAGCAAGTCACATACGACCGCAGCCGTTTGTTTCAGGCCGCGCTGCCAGTTAGGCTCGCGGGCGTCGCGCAAGACCAGGCTGTCGGGATGGAATCCGGCCGCGGTCAGCACGGCGCGCGCCACTTTCAGAAATTCCGGCCAGCGCGAGGCCACGCCCACCAGAGCGCCAGAAGGGGCGGGCAAGTATCCGGCAAGCGAGGTTGGTACCGAGCGAATCTGCAAAGTGATCAGCTCCGCCCCCGGAGGCAGCAACTGCCGCGCCGTGGCCACACGATTAGGCAGCGCGACTGGCACTCCGCCTTCCGGAGCCGTTGGGCAATCCTCCGGCCCGCAGGACTCGACCGGAAATGTGACAGCCCGCGCGATCTCTGCCGCCAGAATTCGCCGTAACTCTTCGTCCGGCTCAATCAGCAGAAAATGGTCGGGAGGCTGCAGTTCAAGCCACTGTCGTAGGCGTGTCCGCAACACCGGCAACGTCACTCCCAGCTTTCGCGCCGAGCGAAACAGGCGGGCAATCATCTGCTCCAGCGCCAGAGCCGCGGTGGGCACGACTTCCGGCTTGCTGGCCCGGACGTAAACCCCACTGCCGCGCCGGAACTCGACCCAGCGATCGCGTTGCAGCTGGCGATATCCTGCGCTGATCGTATTGGGATGCAGGTGAAATCGCCGCGCCAGCTCGCGCGTCGAAGGCAGCCGCTGCCCCGGCGCCAGGTCGTCGCTCAAAATGCCGAGCACGACCTGGGTCACCAGCTGTTCGCGGATCGAGACTTCACTGCCGCGTGCAAACCAGAATTGCATGGCGGCAATATCATAAGCTCGCTCGCTGCCGCCGGTCGAGTTTCTCAGGAGCCGATCAGGCGTTAAATGAAACGCTGTCCGAACTCAAGCTTGCCGCCTGCAGCGCCGGAGTCAGCGAGTCGCCGGAACCGATCTGCTGGACTTGCTGAAACAGCGAGTTGTAGGCCGTCTGCGCGGCCGAGGCGTTGGCCGACGGCGGCGCCTGGCCCCACTGGGTCAAGGTCTGGCCGCTGCCTTCATTGAAGCCGTGCACGTGATGGCGAAGATTGTCGTGTCCCTGACCGGCCTTCTGAAGGTCCTGTTTCAGGTTGCCGAAGTCCTGCTGCGCACCGGCGATATTTCCCGCCTGCAGATCCCGCGTGAGCTGGTTGAAGGCTTGCGCAATGGGATTGCTGCTTGCGCTGGGCGAGGTTGAGCTGCTTTGGGACGCGAGGCCCGGCAGTGCTGAGACGTCCTGCTGAGCGGCTGACAAGTTGCCGGACTGCAGATCTGAACCGAGTTGCTGAAATTCCTGCCGAAACTGTTGCAGCTTGTTTTGAATGCTCTGGTTGACGGTGGCGGCGAGGGTGCTGCTGGAAATAGCCGATACGGACATTGCATCTCCTTGTTCCGGAACAGTTCGTCCCGGATGGTTGCCGGCGCGACGCCGGATGCGGCCCGGTCGTCGGTCGTTCATCGTTCGTTGACCGCCGGCAATTCGGCTTAGATCAGGCACGATCCGTGCCAAAGGCAGGCTTGTCACTCGCACACGAGACGTGCTCATTTCACAGCAGTTCGTCTCGATGATCGTCACCGCGGGTGGCTCCGGGAACCACAACACGGCAAGATGTGCCCACGGCCGACCCAGCAAATCGTGCCCAGCCGGCTCACGCATTGCCGCATTTCCTTTTCCGGCAGTATGATGAATCGCATGAGCTTTTCCGAGACGATCTTCCTGTTCCTGCTGGCCCTGATCATCTTCGGGCCCAAGAAGTTGCCGGAGATCGCGCGCCAGGTTGGCAAGTACATGAACGAGTTCAAGCGAGCTTCGAATGAGTTCAAGGCGCAGATCGAACAGGAGATTTCTCACCTGGAAGTCGAAAAACACCAGACCATCCTGCCACCGAGCACGCCTCCGGAAGGTGCTACCAGCCGCACGTTGAGCGCGGCACCCGTCGAAACCGCCGCGGCAGACACTCCAGCGAGCGAAACCCCTGCGAAAGCGGTTTCAGCAACCTCGCCACCGTCTGACGACGAACCGCTGTTCGCGGCCGTAGCTGGCCCGGGCTCGTCGCAGCCGTCTCTCGGCGCCGCTGAAGCGTCCCAGGATGTAACCTCCCCGACCTCGCAGGGGTCGCATGTTTGATTTCGGACTCGCGGGTACCCGCGGCGACAGCGAAAAAGAACCCATGAGCACCATGGGGTTTCTCGATCACCTCGAAGAATTGCGCAAGCGCCTGGTCAATTCGATCATCGCCGTCGGCGTCGGCCTGGGAATCTGCTGGTGGAAGGTGGAAAAGATTTACGACTTCATGCAGCGGCCGATCACGCAGGTGCTGGCCGCGCATCACTTGCCCGATAAGCTGGTGTATCTCAACCCCACGGAACCCTTTAGTCTCTACATGAAGATTGCCGCCATGGGCGGCCTGTTTCTTACGTCGCCTTACGTGCTGTACCAGGTGTGGATGTTCATTGCGCCCGGCCTTTACCGGCACGAAAAGCGCTACGTTTTCCCGTTCATGTTCTCGACCATCACCCTGTTCGCGCTGGGCGGATATTTCGGCTACAAGATCGCCTACCCGCGGACTCTGGACGTACTGATCGGCTTCGGCAGGCAGTTTCAGCCGATGATCACCATCGGCGAATACACGCAGCTGTTTCTGACGATCATCCTGGGCATGGGGCTGATCTTCGAAATGCCGGTGATCGTGTTCTTTTTGGCGTTTCTGGGAGTCCTCAGCCCGAACTTCATGCTGCAGAACTTTCGCTACGCGATTTTGATCATCTTCATTCTCGCCGCGATTGTGGCGCCGCCAGACCTGGTGAGTATGTGCGTGTTTGCTGCGCCGATGGTGGCGTTATACGGCATAAGCGTCTGCGTTGCCTGGCTCGTGCATCCGCAGCGGCGTGAGGCGCGGCAGGAGAAAGCGCGCGAAAAAGCGAAATAGGCGCAATGAGAACGATAATGAGAACGAGAATGAGCCGTGCAAATCAATTCATGACCGGTGCGAAGCTATTCTGGTGGATTCTGCTGATCCTCGCGCTAACCCTGCTGGCCTGCGATCGCGACAAAGAGACCGCTCAGAATCAGCTCCCGCCGGCTGCCGCTCCCGCTCCCGCGGAGGCAACCCGCCCGCCGCTCACGTTTCCGCCCGACAGCGGCCCGGCGCCGGCGTTCGACGCCGATCGTGCCATGAAATATGTGAAAGAGATTGTGAAGTTTGGCCCGCGCCCTCTAGGCAGCGCCAATCACAAGAAAGTTGAGGACTACATTGACTCTCGCCTGAAGGGCGACCAGGTTGAGGACGACATCTTCACCGCCGACACGCCCGAAGGCAAGTTTCCGGTGCATAACATCATCGCCAAATATCGGGGCACGAAAGATGGCATCATCGTCATCGCCAGTCACTACGATACGAACTACCCGCTGCGCAAGACTTCATACATCGGCGCGAATGACGGCGCTTCCTCGAGTGCGCTGTTACTCGAATTGGCCAACCAGTTGCGCGGCAAGTCGAGCGACGGCTACAGCGTCTGGCTGGTGTGGGACGACGCCGAAGAAGCCATGAAGCCCGACACCGAAATGCCGTTCATGGACGACAGCCTGTACGGCATCGAACATGTGGCGCAGAAATGGCAGGCCGACGGAACGCTGAAAAAAGTCAAAGCCTTCCTGCTGGCCGACATGATTGGTGACGCCGATCTCAACATTGATCGCGATCAGAACTCAACGCCCTGGCTGGAATATGTGGTCGGCGAAGCGGCGAAGCGCCTGGGCTATCAATCGCATTTTTTCGCGCGCGATAACCAGGTCAGCGACGATCATCTGCCCTTCATGAAACGCGGCGTGCCCTGCGCGGACCTGATCGATTTTAGCTACGGCTACAACAACGTCTTCTGGCACACCCCGCAGGACACAGTCGACAAACTCAGCCCGCAGAGCCTGGAAATCGTGGGCAGCGTGATGCTCGAATCCATGCGCATTCTCGATAGGATGGATCCACTGCCGCCGAAGTGAGCCCGCCCGCTCTGGAAGCCTGCTAATGAGGGTAGGGGGCGATTTTTCGCCAATTATCCTTTGGAAGACGCTGACATCATTGGAGTAATATTCAGCCGGGTAGAAGGGCTCCTTCCCTTTGTCAACTGATTTGGATGAACGATGGTACTTCCCAAAAAAGGTAGCGCGCCGGCAACCGGACTCTGGCTTGGCATATGGCAACGGCTGCGCAGTTTTCTTGAGCATTTTCTCCTCGATGTGGCTATGACGCTTTGCATTCTTGCAGGACTGGCGGTGTTCTGGGGGGCAATCAAGTTGCTAGCGGTCACCGGCTATCCTGTCGATTCGCTTCAGAAGTTGGAACAGATGCACTTCATTATTCACGTGGGTGGTGTTACTCGTAATTAGTGTAGATTTTGTTCTGAAGCTCACAATGTCGCTATGGAAGAATCGTTGACTTTCTGGAATCGCCTCTATGCCTTCTTCGTGTCCGACGACGAGGTTCGGTGGAAGGCAATGGGTTGGATAATGGCTGCCAGCGGTGCCATTGGGAGCGTCGACCTCGCGTTCTTTGGCGAATCTCTGGATCACGCTCTGGTCTCAATATTCTTCTTCGTCCTTCTTTCGTACCTCGGCTGCATAGCCTGGTATTGTTCGTTCAGACGACCCTCACATTTTATCGGGGGTACCCATATTTCGAGACGTGCGATGCTTCGATTGGCCGTGGCAGCCAGTATTGGCTTCGCGGTCTCGACGGGACTGGTCCGCAGGGCGACCTACGCGATGGAGTTCAGACTTGAAGAGGCCGCAGGGGACCCGACGAGTCCACTCAATATGGAAGAGGCCCGTCGTGTTCTTGAGAGAGCCCAAGCCGCGGAGATAAGGATCGCCCCGGCGACGATCAGAAAAACAGCAGGGAAGTTCATGATCGCAGCCAAAGAGAATCGAGGGGCATGGGACACTTCTATCGAATTTCTAAATTTCAAGTCATTCTTAAACGTCAGCCAGGATCCTTCGCGCACACTCAAGCAGATTCCGAAGGGTTCCAGCTTTATTTTTGCGAACCCGTTTCCTGAAACCATCATCAACGTGGCGTTGCTGGGCCTAACAACACCCGAACACGCACCTCAACTGAGACGCATCAGCTCAATCGAGCCCAACCCCAGCGATATTCAAGTGAGCATCCCTGCGTATCTCAAAATTCACGCCGGGAAGATCGTCATCGATGGCTTCTATTTCGATCACATAATACTCGACAGCACCCACGTCATTTACCATGGAGGTCGGGTGCGACTGGGCGACGTTTATTTCATTAACTGTACGTTTGAGTTCGAGCCAGAAGTAAACGATCGGGCTTTCCGATTCGCAGAGACGATCCTTGAAAGTGGGCCGGCCGTTACATTTTCCGCCTAGCGCTCATCCAGCAGTGGCGGGCGTCCAGTCCATCCGCCTTCCGTTTTGCGCTTTTCTAGCTTTTCATTTCTAATGCAGCCCATATGCGAACTGTGAAGACCCTGCTGTTTGCTGGCGTTTTCTGCTTCACCTGCCTTGCCGCCAATCCTCCTGCAGATCCCACTGCCGATACCAGTGAAGCGAATCAAGTGATTCAGGCGGCGCTGCAGCCTTCGGCGCTGGAAGCGAATCTCCATCGCTTGACCGACGAGATCGGCGGACGCGTCCCGGGCACGGTGGCGATGCAGCATGCGGTGACCTGGGGAGTGCAAGCCTTCACCGCCGCCGGCGCCGACAGCGTTCATACCGAAGGATTCACCATTCCGAACTCGTGGGCCGAAGGCGCGACCGTGATGAGCGCCACGACGGCTTACCAGGTCGACCCCTCGAAGGTGGGCGGGGGAACGGTGCTTTCGCCCTTCGCCGTGCGTGCGGTTTCGGTGGCGTGGGCTCCCGCGCTCGCCCCCGTAAAGCATGTTCCGGTCGTCGACGTGGGCGACGGAACCGAAGCTGATTTCAAAAAGGCAGGCGACATTTCCGGGAAGGTCATTCTGGTTCACACCACTGTCCTGAAAACTTGGGAAGATTTGTTTGCCGAATACGCGAAGGCGCCGCCGGTGATCGATCTCGCGGTAAAAGGGAAAGCCAAGGCCATCGCGTTCATGGCGACGCGCGAGCATGACATTCTCTATCGGCACACGAACTCTGGAGCGGGGGAAATCGATCGCCTGCCCATGGTCATCGTGGCGCGTGAAGACGGCGAACGGATGGCGCGGCTGCTCGCGGCCGGAAATTTGGTGTGGGCCGACCTGTCGATTCCGAACCAGCTGGGCGGCCCGATCAAGACGTCGAACGTAGTCGCGGAAATACGAGGCAGCGAGAAGCCCGACGAATTTGTAATCCTGGGCGCGCATCTCGATTCGTGGGAACTGGGCACGGGCGCACTCGATAACGGCTGCAACGCCGCTTTAGTGGTCGATGCGCTGCGGGCCATTAAGGCTTCCGGCGTGAAGCCGCGCCGCACCATCCGCTTCGTTCTTTTTTCCGGCGAAGAGCAGGGACTGATTGGGTCTCACGCCTACGCATTCACTCATCGCGCCGAACTCGACAAAGCTGCGGGAGTCATCGTGTACGACTCGGGCACGGGAAAGACCACGGGCTTTTCGCTGGGCGGTCGCAAAGACGTTGTCTACACTGCGAAGGATCTCATCGCCCCGCTGACGCAGTTTGGCGTAAAAGACTTGCTCACCACTATGGAATGGGGCACCGACCACTTCGACTTCATGCTGGAAGGCGTGCCCACATTCGTTGCCGAGCAGGATGAGGCGAACTATCTCGAAAATTATCACGCCATCTCCGACACCTACGACAAAGTTGATTTCGCGCAACTGAAGAAGCACGTCGCTGAGGCCGCAGCGCTGGGCGTTGGAATAGCCGATCTGCCGGCGAAGGTCTGGCCGCGCCTTACGCATGATCAGATCGAACAGACCATGCGTGAATCGAACAGCGTGGACATGCTCAAGGCGAACGGTATTTGGAATGATTGGGTCAGCGGCCAGCGTGGCAGAGCGAAATAGAATTGCTGATTGTTGATTGAAAGCCAGCACTGTTGTAGTGCCCGTTTTTCAATCAACAATCAGAAATCAGCGATCGACAATTCGCGACGGCGCTGCCAGGAATTCCATTGCTCTACTTCTGGATTCTCTTCAACATTTTCGTGCTCGGCATGCTGGTGATGGATCTTCGCCTCTTCCATCGCCGCGGCCACGTCATCCAGTTTCGTGAGGCGCTTCGATGGAGCGCCATGTATGTCGGGCTGGCGGTGGCGTTCGCGATTGGATTGTATTTCTGGCTGGGCCACCAGGCTGCGCTGGAATTCGTTACCGGCTATGTGCTCGAGGTTTCGCTCAGCGTCGATAATCTTTTTGTATTCCTGGTCATCTTCAATTATTTCGCTGTCCCGGAGGATCAGCAGCATCGCGTTCTGTTTTGGGGAGTTGTGGGCGCGCTGATCATGCGCGGCATCTTTATCGGAACCGGGGTCGGCTTGATCTCCCGGGTTCACTGGGTGCTCTACATCTTCGGAGGACTGCTGATCATTAGCGGCATCCGCTTCCTCGTACTCGGAGAACACAAGGTCGATCCCAGACGAAATCCGCTGGTCAGGGCACTGCGCCGCCTGATCCCTGTGACCAGCGACTACCAAGGTGGAAAATTCTTCGTCCGCAAACCGCAGGAGAACTCGCGCCTCTACGCCACTCCGCTGCTGCTGGTGCTTCTGGTTGTCGAGACCACCGACATCGTTTTTTCGGTCGATTCCATTCCCGCGATCCTGGCCATCACCCTGAATGCGTTCATTGTCTACACGTCGAATGTGTTTGCGATCCTGGGACTGCGCTCTATGTACTTCGCCGTGTCGGGGCTGATGAAGGTCTTTCGGTTCCTGCATTACGGGCTGGCGCTGGTGTTGATTCTGGTTGGCGTGAAGATGCTCGCCGCCGATCATTTCCGGGTTCCAACCGCGGCCACACTCGCGGTTGTGGCTGGAGTGTTATTGATTTCGATCCTGGCTTCGGTAGCTTTTCCATCCGATCGCCCGGCGTAGCACGAAATGTCCCCAGCGTAGGAGGGTTTTCTTCTGTGCAATTTGTTTCATCTGAGGATTTCTGGAGCGTTTGATCTGGAGCCTAACTCCATTCTGAGCAATGATATGCCGGCGCTGGGGATTGGTCTTATATTTGCCACCTGATAACGCTGGAGCTAACCCGAGACGCTCCAGAAGAAGAAGGGGCGCAAAACACTCATGCAAAGTCGCATCTGGCCTGCGATTCTCGCGCTGGTGCCCGCAGTAGCCCTGGCGGTGAGCACTCCCGCGACGCACCCGCCGTCGGCAACTCTCACCCAACGAGAGAACCAGGTATCGCGGACCCTGACCCGGGCTTCGCAGTTCGTCGACGTGCACCACGTCAGCTCACGGCCAGACTGTGAAGAAGTTCGGCCGCCCGAGGCCCTCACCACGCCTGACCCGCTTTTCAGTCCGGCATCCCACGGCAAGAAAGTGAAAGTCAGCTTCATCATCGGAACCGACGGGCGGGTGCACAGTCCGCTTATTCTGGAAAGCGCGGGACTGGCCGGCGACCGCCACGTGCTCGAGACCGTGCGTAGCTGGAGATATCGCCCCGCAACCTGCAACGGCGTTCCGACTGAGACGGAAGGCAAGATCGAGTTCTCCAGTCGATAGCAGGCAGATGGCGCGAGGCGGGTCGCTGGGCTAGAATGTTGGGTTCGGCGTGGATTTTCGTGGCGAAGTCCGATTCATGGACTGATTTCGTGGACTGATTTTCGTGGATAAAGAAAAGAAAAATCCCGGAGCGTCCGGTTTGCCCGCGAATACGCCCGAGTCGAATCCTGAGATGGAAGAATTCTTGCGCAAGCTGCAGCCCGAAATGCGACGTCCCAAGCCCAGTGCAGACGCTATCGCCGCGGCGCTGGAAGCCGCGCAGCGTCTGGCGGCCGAGGCCGACGCGGAACAATCCGCGGATGAAGCGCTTCAGGAACTCATCGGCGATGCTGGCATTGGCGCCAAGGCCTGCGGCGTGTGCGGTTACCAGAATCGCGAAGGCAACAAGTTCTGTGGCATGTGCGGGATCTCGACGAACGAAACCGCGGCCGTCGCGTCTCCTGCGCGGCAACAGCGTCCCCCAGCGCGCGAGTTGACGCTCCCGCAGGATTTATTTCTCGATCACGAGCCCGAATCCAGGCCGGCAACTACGGGGCCGACGGGGCAGGAAACTCACCACTACCATCATCACTATCACCACCATTATTTTCCCGGTGGGGAAGCGATGGCGGCGCGATCCGCTGTCGATCCGATGCGGGATGTGGTGCGGGACCCTGCGCGGGAGCTAGCGCGGGAAGACAAACTGCGACCAACTGCGGCGCTGCGCGGCGACATGAGCCGCGCCGAGGCTGCGGTCCGGCGCATCGCCCACGAGTGGGTGCTGGCCTGCAACACCAAGCACCTTGACGATCTGCTCGACCTTTACGTGCCTGACGCTCTCGTCCTCCGCTCGAATTGTCCGCCGGTGCGGGGCGCCGCGGCGGTGCGCGAATTTTTCTTTGGCGCGCTCGATGCGGGGCTGGGAGAGGCGGAAGTCGAGCCACTGCGCGTGGAGGTTGTCGGCGATCTGGCCTACGAGGCGGGACGCTGCAAGGCGCTGATTCCGGGCGCAGTGGGCAAGCGCCGCGAAGAACGCGGCAAGTACCTGTGGGTGTGCGCGCGGCAGAGCAACGGCGAATGGAAGCTGGCAGCCGATTGCTGGTCCAGCGATCTGACGCTCAGCACGCAGGAATCTGACATTCCGCAGAATGCCGCAGTCAAGACCACCCAGCCGCGCAAGAATCCTTAATTGTCGTATGGGGCGGGCTCGTGTGGGGACGGACGCATTCGCCGGTCCCGCCAAGCGCAGCGGGGCCAGCGCCTGCCACGGCCCTAGAGTGCCACCCCTAGTTTCGCTAGATCTCCCCGCAACAGCTCCAGGTTCTTCATCTCAATAGTATGCATGCCCAGCTTCGCTGCGCACTCCAGGTTGAGAGCACGATCGTCGATGAAGCAGCATTCTTCTGCAGGAATCTGCGTCGTTTCCAGCGCAAGGCGATAAATGTCGCGTTCCGGCTTCCGAAATCCCACATAGCAGGAACTGATGAAAATACGAAAGATCCTCCGCAATCCAAACTTTTCAATGCGCTGGTTATTGAGTTCGCGCGACTCGTTGTTGATCGTCCCCATAAAATATTTATTGGAGTCGGTTAGAGTCTGCGCGAACGCGAGCACGTCGGGAAATGGCTGCGACAGAGAAAACATGTGATCGCGGAAGGCTTCGCGATCGAACGGCCGCGGGCGGTAAAACACAGTGCGATCCAAATACTCGTCAAGCGTGATCTTGCCGCGTTCAAAGGAAGACACAACCATCTCGTGACGGTCGTGAAATTCTTCCTCGTCGAGGTGAAAGTGTTCGAGCGCTTTCGCGCGCTCGGTGTGGTCCCAGGCATTGGTGAGCAGGACGCCGCCGATGTCCCAGAAAATAGCGCGAATGGCAGGCAAGGTTCGGTTCTTCCTTTCTGATCCTTCTTTACCTCAGGCAATTACAGAAAGTGTAGAGGAAGGCTCGACGGAATGTCGGAGCGGCTCCAAAAAATGTGCTTGACATATGCCGATATCGGAATATATATTCTGCTTATGGCGAGAGCAGCAACTACTTCGGATGCGTTCAACGCGGTGGCCGAGCCACGCCGGCGCGACATTTTGAAGTATCTGGCGTCCGAAGAGCGGGCGGTGGGCGACATCGTCACCGGCCTGGGGATGGAACAGCCTTCGGTATCGAAGCACCTGGGAGTTCTGCGCCGTGTTGGCCTGGTGCGGGTGCGGCGCCACGGGAGGCATATGTTCTACCGAACGAACGGGGAAGCGATCCGGCCGATGTACGAGTGGACCAAAACCTTCGAACGGCTCTGGCAGCACCAGTTGAACCGAGTGAAAGAACACGCCGAGGCCAAACAGAAACTGTTGGACAGCAAGTAGTCAAACCGATCGATCAAGATCCGAATCTGAACAAGAGATCCCAAGGAGGAATGAGGAATGATGACTTCGACCGCAACTGCAGGCAGTGAGAACTTAACCGTAACCATTGAACAGGAAATCTTCGTAAAAGCGTCGCTGGCCGTGACATTCGACGCGCTGCTCGAGCAACTGGGCCCGGAGAACTCGACACCCGAACGGCCCATGCCGATGAAGCTCGAGGCCTGGCCGGGCGGGCGATGGTACCGCGACCTGGGCGACAACAACGGCCATTTCTGGGGACATGTCCAGGCCATTAAGCGGCCCACTCTGCTGGAAATCACCGGGCCGCTGTTCATGTCGTATGCCGCCGTTTCGAACTTGCAGTACCGGTTGAGCGAGGAGGATGGCGGAACGCTGATCAGGTTTCACCACTTTGCCCTGGGCGCGATTCCTGATGAGCACAAGCAGGGCATGCAGAAGGGCTGGAACCAGATGCACGCGCGCGTCCGCGAGCGGGCCGAGGCCAAGGGCCGACGTTGAGGCCCGAAGTTTTTGTGTAGAGGAGGAATCTATGTGTCCAGCATGTATGGCTAGCGCAGCGCTGATGGCGGGTAGTGTGATGTCGACCGGCGGGATCGCGGCGCTGGCCGTCAGAGTTGTTCGCGGCAAGAAACTTGGCGAGGAAGAAAATTCGCAGAACGCGAAGAAGAACGACGAAAAGGAGAAATGACGATGGCAACGATGAACTTATCCTCTGTGGACCCGGCAACCATGAATAGCAAGCGGGAACCACCCGTGGTCGTATCCTCCGCCGAATGGCTGGCCGCGCGAAAAGAGCTCTTGGGTCGGGAAAAAGAACTCACACATCTGCGCGATGAAATCAGCCAGCAGCGTCGCGCCCTGCCGTGGGAAAGAGTCGAGAAGCAATACGTTTTCGACGGACCTCGAGGCAAAGAGACACTCTCGGACCTGTTCGGCGGACGCAGCCAGTTGATGATCTACCACTTCATGTTTGGCCCGGGATGGAAGGAGGGTTGCCCGAGCTGCTCGTTCCTGGCCGATACTTTTGATGGAGCCGCCGTGCATCTGGCGCAGCGCGACGTGACCTTCATGGCGATTTCCCGCGCGACCCTGCCTGAGATCGAGGCCTTCAAGAAGCGCATGGGATGGCAGTTCAAGTGGGTGTCGTCGTTCGGAAATGAGTTCAATCGTGACTACCAGGCCTCTTTTTCGCCGCAGGAGATCGTTATTGGAAAGGTTTACTACAACTACGAGATGACGGAATTTCCGTCGGAGGAAGCTCCGGGCGCGAGTGTGTTTTACAAGAATGCGGCGGGCGAAATCTTCCACACCTATTCGACGTATGCGCGCGGGCTGGATGCGATGGTGGGTACCTACAACTGGCTCGACCTTGCGCCCAAGGGCCGTGACGAAGATGGGCTGGCCTTCACCATGGCATGGGTTCGCCATCACGACAAGTACGACGGGCAGGTTGTCGATCCAAAGCAACTGTACGTGCAGCCCGCGAAAGCGGATGCCTCGTGTTGTTCCGAGAAAGAACACGCGTGATGGGAGTCAGCGGTCCTCGCAGCCTGTCGTGCCGATTGTAGGGATCCATCGACTGTTTTCGTCCGCCTTCGGGGACGAAAACTTCGCTCAGGATGATATGCATCCCACAAAAGTCGGCGGAGTTAGTGTTTGTAGATGGTTGTGTCGGGATGGTAGTTGCGCCAGTCGAACCAGTAATCCTTCAGCGCGGGGACGCGATCGAGGCATTTGCCCTGCGAAGGCCCGGAGACGGCGCAGCCCTGAAAATTCCACTCGCTCGCGGTCGTTGTGTCGAGCAAGAGCCAAGGCTTTGGAGCTGCGGGGGGCGCGGGGCTGGCAATGGCGGGCTGGGCCGCAACGCTCGGAGTGGCGGATGCGGTTGCGGCCGGCGCCGCAGCGGGCATTGGGGGCGGGGGCGGCGCCGGATTCGGTTGGCTCTTCGGGTCGCCCTCACTCTTGACGCTGCTCTCGCTCTTGACCTCGCTCGCGCCACTAGGCTCGCCTTTCAGGAAGAACTCCGCATCCTTTCCGTCGATTCGACTGACGAACACGCGGAATGATTTTCCGTCGGGGCCAACCGCGATCAACAGCGGCGTACCCTGCACGCGCTCAACGACGGGCGATTCTTTCACCAGCGTGTCCCACGGATAGGCTCGACCGGGCCCGTCCATTTCTAGGCCAACGACCACGTCGCGAGACTTGAGTGGGGTCCCCGGAAAGCTGATCACGACCGGAAGCTTCGCCACTCCGGGTTCCCAGTTGCTGTCGTATTCCTTCGCGTACTTCGGCACTTCTTTCAGCACCTCCGCTACGACCGGAGCGTCAGAAACTTCCGACTTCCATTCGCCGAAAGTCAGTTCGTCACTCAAGACCAGTTCCAGTGACGCGCCCCGCAACGGGCCGGAGATGGCTTTGCCGGTGATCTGTTGCCACCACGTGCCGGTTTCCTTGTCACGCATCAGGAAATTCTGGTTGTTGATGCCAGCCAGATAAAAATGCAGCACTCTCCCGTTCACGGTTCGTGTCCACACCAGACCGGTGTGACACAGCGTTCAATAAGTCGCGGCGATAGGGACGCCGCCAACCACGTCGTTCAATACGTGATGGTAGGCCATCTCGCGGATGGGGTAGGCGCGCGCTTCAGCGCCAAAACGGACGGCAAGAATCATTTCGCCGTGATCGAGCTTGCTGGCCGATGCGGACTCGAACTGCGCGCTGTCCACGGGATGGAACATCCACTCAAAATAGTTAATGCGGGCCATGACAGCCGAAAACGCCACCGGCGCCATCACCAACACGAGCACGATCTTCTTCCATATGCTGATGCCGCCCCACACTGCGACTATGAACAGGAGACAAACGCAAGCCGTCGCCAGAGTCACCCAGGGAGCACGCTGCCGCAGGGCCATCGCCCAAGCCAGCGCTGCCGGAGTCTGGTGGCGGAACGGCTGGATGATGAACGCGGGAACGAAAAACCATGCGATGCAGATAACCGCGGACGCGCAGAGAACCAGCCACCAATATCCGTAAGAACCGCGACGATCTGAATTCTGTAGCATCTTGAATTCGCCGTAAGCGCCCGCTGCGAACGCGCCGGGCGCGGCTTTGATTGTAGCGAATGCACAAATAAAATGCCCCGGCTTGCGCAGAAGCGAGCCGGGGCAGTGGAACGACTTTCCCAATATTTACTGCGGTGTAAAGTTCTGGTGATAGCTCAAGTTGTCGATGTCCTGGAACTGTGGTGTAGCCGGCGGTAAGTTAGCCGGCGTCAGGAACAGCACATCGAAGTAGTAGTTTCGTGGCGGAGGAGCGTACACGTCGCCGCCAGGGCCGTCTTTGTAAGTACCCGTGTCGTACTCGGAGTAGTACATGCTGACCAGCGAGCCGTCGTAGTTCAGCGTCTGGCCCCAGCTTTCCAGGTAGCGCAGGAAGTTGTGCATTCCTCCGTCGGTGCCGAAGTCGTTCGCAACGCTGGTGAAGCCCGGCTGCGGGAAGGGAACGCTCTTGCCGGCAGAGATGGCGGTGCGGTAATAGGCCTGGGCAGCCGGAGTACGGTTGCCGGAAACGTCTGGGTAAACCAGACTCGTGTAGTCACTCCACGAGTTGGACAGAACCGTGACCGAGTCGGCGATGACGGACGCTGCGGAGTGGGGGGTCTGAGTGGGAGTTACGGCCGTGGCCGTGCCCCAGAACGGATCCACCGCACTACTATTGTAATTGCCCTGGATGTACACCGGGTTCTCGGAAACCACCGTGAACCCACCGCAACCCGTGGGGTTGACCGCGCTTTGCGAACATCCGCTGGCAGGCGGCATTACGGGCAGATAGCTCACTCCGCCCGCGCTCATGCCGGCATCGACGAGCTTCAATACATGGCGAGCTCCGCTTACTGGATTGGCCGCGCCTTCCTGGTCGCTGGGGTTGGTAAGCAGCACTCCGGTGGCAGTGTTATAGGAGGCGCAGTCCACGGAGGTTCCCAGCCCCGGGTTGGCGACGTTGATCCGCTTGTAGCCATTCAGCGGAATTGTGTTGGTGTTGACGCCGAACCCATAACCCAGGTTCTTCTCGCCCCAGTTGTCGAGGAATCCATTCTGGTCGACGTCTTCCGGCGAGTAGGAGTAGTAACTCCTCGGCTCGAGAACTCCATCCGGGGTGGTAGAGGTCAGGATGGCCGCCGAGTTGATCGTATCCTCCAGACCTGATTCTCCGCTCTTCACGCCGGCCGGAGTCTGGCCGCCGTTGGAGGGGTTGGGATCGGTGATCATGCCGCGGTGGTCGGAGAAGTAGACCACGTAGCCGTTGTTGGCGGTGTAGTTCACATTCGAGCCGCTACCGGCGATGTGGCCACCGGGCAAAGCTGCGCCACCCAGCCACCGGGCCAGGTTACCTACATCCAGCTCAACCGCGTTCATAATGCCCTGGACCGAACAGGAAGAATAGGTATTGTTGCCGTTCACGGTGTTGGCCACTACGTTGTCGCGCATTTCGCCTTCGCGCGCATCGTAGAAATTAATCGGCCACCAGTTGCCTGAAGTGGCCACGCCACCATGACCCGTCGCCGCGCCCAGGGTGGGGCGCAGCTGCTGCAGGATAAGAATCGCATTCGGGTCGACAGCGTTCGAATTCGGAGTGGTAGGCGGATTGTTGAAGATGCGACCGAAGCCAAATCCCAGCCACTCGTTGGTGACGCCCACCCAGCTTGCCGGTGCGTCGCAAGGAACAGTGGAGCAGTATTCCACGCGGATCCATGGACCGCCGGTCGCGGCGCTAGCCATTTGGGCTACGCTGGTGGGATTGCTGGTCAGTTCGCCGATCAGCGGAAATCCCGTGGCCGTCCAGTTTTTCAGTCCGGTGTCGGTGTAAGGATTAACCCAGCCGTTGTTGCCGAGGGTACCGGCGCCCGGGGTAGCCCAGCCAAAATATTCGGTTGCCCCCGAGGTCAAAGCATAGCTGGTCGCCGCGGCGGTGGGGAACTCGTAGTCATTGGCGTCGAGCGAAGCCGTTCCCCGGTCGGGATGCAGATCGGCGAGGGTATCGGCGATCAGAATCCGGATTTGCGCCTTGTTATACAGACGCGACGTGCCGAGTGCGCTGGTGGGCGACTCGGCGGGTTGTGGCTTGCGGATGATCGAAATCGGATCGGTGCAAGGCGGCGGGTTGCTGACGCAGCTGTTCTGCACGAACGGCAATTGCATGTTCTTGGCGCCGGTCAGCGAGTTGGTCAGAAACCCGTTCAGAGTGCCGGAGGAAAGGCTGGGAAAATTGATGTTGGCCGCGCCACCCACGGAGGGATAGCCGCCACTCCAGCTGGCGTCGCCGGGAATCGTTGCAGCGCCGGGAAGAGCGAAGCAGTTCGGCTCCGCGGCGGGCGGAATCGGACTCAGCGCGCAGCCGCCGCTGGCTTTAGGAACATAAACCGTACCGGCGTATCCCACCGAAGTCAGGTGGCCGTTTTCCAACTGATCCATCACGATCTGCTGAAAGGCCGAGATCTTGTCGTTGAATACCAGGTTGGCGCCGGAGGCCAGGAAAAGATTCTGGTTGGTGTGCACGCGGCCGCCAAAGGCGAAGTTCGGACCAGCGAAATAGGAGCAGTCATAACCGCAGAACACGCCAAACTGAAAGACCGGAATCAGCGCAACTTCAATGTTGCGCGTGATGTTGATCGCGGCCCCGGCCGGGCGGGTGGCGTTCACCTGCAACGTCATGGGAATGAGTTCGGCGTACAACCCCTGATTCGAACCCGAGCTGACCGTGTTCCAACTGGTGGCCGGCTGGCCGCTGCCGTTCAACGGATAAGTGATGTTCTCGCAGTAGCTCATATTGGGGACCATAGCCGAGGTCGGGGCCAAGGGCGAGTTGCACGCGGGAGTTACCAGAGCTTGAATCTGGGCATTGGTAGGGGCCTGAAACTGGCTATACAGTGACGAGAGGTCCGAGGTCAGTTTCTCCATGCCGGATTCAGCGCCATAGAAGGCCAGGTTCGACTCCATGTCGTTACCGCCCATGCGGGCTTCGTTGCTGACCATGAAGAGCAGCCCGGCGGCCACGCCTGATAGCAGCACCATAATGAGTAGCGCTGCAATCAGCGTGAAGCCTTTCGAACCACTTTTGCCCGAACCATTTTTTCCCTGTGCCATTTTTCCCTGTCCCATTGAGTTAGTCTCCTGCCCCAAAGAAAGCGTTACTGATAACTGTTGCGAAATGCCATGTTGCGCGCGCTGATGTCGGTCGCCAGATACATGTTCTGCGACTTATTGCCGTTGTTGATGATGCTCTGGCCCATAACCACCAGGTTGATCTTTTGAATATTGTTGGGCGATTCGCCCACGCCGATAGGGTTGGCCTGATTGGCATCCAGGGTTCCACTTATCTGGTTGTAAGTGTCATAGGCGAACTGCAGATTGATGATGTCATCGGCCACGGGAACGGGAGTGAGTCCATTGACCTGACGCATGAGGCGTGGTGTCTGGCCCGCGCCAGGAACGGTCAGGTAATAGGTCACCACAAATAGGCGGTAAGCCACCGTGTTGGCTCCGCCGGCGATGGCCTTGATGTTGTTGGTGGCGGCCGCGCTCTGATTCATGTTCAGAGGATCGAGGTCGGCAAAAGCGATGGTGCCCGTAGTGCCAGCGTTGCTCACGGTGGTGGCCTCGCCCACGGCTGTGCCCAGGTTGTTGCTGAGCATGATGAGGTCACCCTTCTGGATGCCGCCCGCGGCGGTAATGAGGGGAGGCGAAGGATAAGCGACACTGGGGGTGAAGACAACGGACGTTCCGGCGGCGTTGGGGGTCACGGTGTACTCAAACAGCGGAAAGTTGTAGTCGCAATACGCCACGGTGACGGCGTCGTTGACCGCCGGCGCCGGCGCTGCAGGAATGCTGGCGCCTGCTTCTACGCCGTCCAAGTAGCCGGGAATGATTCCGTACATATAGTTCCCGGGGTAGTCGAACGAGGTGATATGGCAGGTGCCGCCCTGATCGCAGCCAAACTTGGAGAGGCTGCTGCCCGCGCCCGAGGGCAACTGGATTCCTCCCGAAGGCATTCCGGCACCGGCCATGCTGAGGTCTTTCGTCATAAGATCGACGGCGGCCCGCATGTCCTGTTGGTTCTCGGCGCGCTGGGTGACCAGCATGACCGAGTTCATGCCGCTCTTGAACAAGCTGGCCATAGCCGTCATGACGAGCAGTCCCAGCGACACGGCAACCATAAGTTCCATCAGCGAGAAGCCCTGTTTCGGGTTTTGTTTTTGCGTTCTCATGTTTTCCATCCTGGCCTCTAGCGGAAAGCTGAAATCAACGAGTCGACCGTGTAGACCCGCGGAACCGAGGAACTGCCGCTCACGTAAGTGACGGTGACATTGATCTGCCTGAGATTGGGGTTGATGGAGCCGTCTGTGTTCAGCACCGGCGAGATCGTGATCTGGCGAGTGAAATTGTTCAAGCTCATGGCCACGTCGTCGGGCGTACCCAGGATGCCGTCAGGGCCGGGCATCACCACACATTCCGGTCCGGCTGCGCAGGGTCCGGAACCGGGGAAGTTGAGGTCATCGGCCGTGTTGACCAGTCCGTCAGGACCGGCGGCCAGAAGTTTGGTTGAGCCGTTGGTGAAAATTCCACCGCTGGAGATGTTGGCGATTTGTGCAAAGCTGATCTGTTGCGTGTTCCGCGCGGTGTAGACGCTCTCCAGGGCCTGCAGCGTCTTTTCCCGGGCGATCAGATTGAGTTGAGCGTTCTGGGTCGATCCAACGGCCGTGGCAAAGGTGGCGACGAGCGTCAAGATGCCGATGCCCATGATCGCGATCGCAATCATGACTTCAATCAGCGTGAAGCCGCGCTGCCCCGAAGGCCGTACTGAAGTATCACTGCTGCGTTTGATCATTGTTGCACCCACTTATTGACTCCGGCCTGTAGATAAACTCGCCAGCCGCGGATTCTTCCCGTCGTGCCCCACACAGTAAGAGCGCGCGAGCGGTAATAATCGTTAATCCGGGAGACGTATACGATGCCGCTGTTGTAGTTGCCCAAGGTATCCTGCGAAGAACCGTCGGGCATGAACATGACGTAGTTCTGGCTGCCCAGTCCCATGCCTTGGTCGAAGTCCATCGCGGTCACACCGGTGCCGAATCCATCCGGAGCCGCCGCCGGGAACCCGGGTTGAACCGCGAACTTGATGTCGGGCGGCAGCGTATACGAGGCCACGAACACCGGCGCCGGCGACACTGGAATCGCGTAGTCCCAACGCGTCACCGTCATGGTGCCGGGAGCGGTGAAGGTGACGATGTAGCGTTTGCTGGTGGAGACGGCCAGGTTCCGGTAATTCCGCAGAACCGACAACGTCGTGTCGTACGCCTGATCGACATGAGTCTCTTGCAGCATCGGCATCAGGGTCATGACACTGACGCCCGCCACCGTCAGACCAATGCCAATCACAATCATCATTTCCAGCAGCGAGAAGCCGCGATTTTTTCTCGATCTCATAAGTCTCTTTCGAGGGGAGGAAGAGCGGTCTTAAAGAAGGCGCTCGCACTCCCGTCAGCCTGGCCAACACGGAGCAGGATCGCAGTTCCCGCACAGAAATACAGAGCGGGCGCGCTTTCCTTCATCGCGTCATTGGTCATCGTAGGAACAGATCGGGGTTGCGTCAAAGCACGACAGGTCAATGCCCGCGTGTTGGCCTTTTGTAAGGAAGGTGGTTACGGATGTCACCGATTGAGAACGCATCGGTTAGCTGCAACTAATCCGCACACGACCATTCGCTTCGTGACCCTGGTAACTTGTCGCAGGAACGGGTGGAAACCTAGGATGGGTGGCAGGTATGACTCTATCTGCCTTGCTAGTGTGCGTTGAAGAGGCTCCGGCCGAGGTATTGCGCCGCGTGCTGGAAGAACTCAGCATTCGAGTCGAGCCTTGCCCGGACTTCGTGCGCGCCGCCATTCGGCTGGCGCAAGAGCGCTTCGACGTGGTGATTGTCGACGGGGATTCCAATCGGGAGGTGGTCTCACTGTTGCGCGAAACCCGTCTGTCGCGGCTGAACGACGCCACGCTGGCGGTCGCGGTGGTGGCTGGGCAGGACAACATCCGCGAGCTGTTCTCCATGGGCGTCAATTTCGTTCTCTACAAACCAGTGGCCTACGACCGGGCGGTGAGCAGTCTGCGCGCCGCGCGCGCGGTGATGCGCAAGGAAAAACGCAAGAGCGCCCGTGCTGCTGTGCATACCCAGGCCACCGTCGATTACGCCAATGTCCAGCAGGACCGGGCGACGCTGATCGATCTGGCGCAAGAAGGCATGCAGGTGCAGTTCGGAAAGAAACTGCCGCCCACCAGCAAAGTTTATTTTCAGTTCAAGCTGCCGGGCCAGTCGGCCAGCGTTCGCCTGTCGGGTCAGGTGGTGTGGCAGGACTGGAACGGCCGCGCCGGCGTGCAGTTTGTGGATGTCCCCACGTCTTCCCGCCGTGTGCTGACGGATTATCTCGGCGCCAACTTGCCCAGTGAAAGTCAGCCGGAACAGTTTCCCGATGTGACCGTGGAAATCGAAGA
>Ga0210390_10000698_pt1 | contig 35113 bp, 28 predicted proteins | sample IncBWH11OmetaG_FD_161050 | JGI IMG/M metagenome (GOLD analysis project Ga0210390, IMG submission 161050) | Forest soil microbial communities from Barre Woods Harvard Forest LTER site, Petersham, Massachusetts, United States - Inc-BW-H-11-O ...
GTGGCACTCGCTCTGCGCTGGGGGCTCAATCCGAACGACCTCAAGCTGATCACCGCGGCATTCGTCTTCGCGGCCCTCGTGCTGCCGCGCTGGGTCACGCGCGGCTCGCGACTGGTGCGGAGAGAGCGGCATGCTTGAGATCTCTGACGTTCGCAAGACGTTTCATCCGGGCACGCCCAACGAGGTCCGCGCCCTCCGCGGCGTGAGCCTGTCGCTCGAGCGGGGGTCCTTCGTGTGCGTGATCGGCACCAACGGCTCAGGCAAGTCGACGCTCTTGAACGCCATTGCCGGCGCCTTCCTGCCTGATTCGGGCCGCATCGAGCTCGACGGCATCGAAATCACGCGCTGGCCCGAACATCGCCGGGCCAAGCTGATCGGCCGCGTCTTCCAGGATCCGTTCAGCGGCACCGCTCCGTCGATGACCATCGCCGAAAATCTGGCGCTGGCCATGCGGCGCGGCCAGCGGCGCGGGCTCGGCTGGGCCCTCACCCCCCACCATCGCGGCACCCTCCGCGGTCGCGTGGCCAGCATGGGCCTCAACCTCGAAGATCGGCTCAATAATCCGATCGGCACGCTCTCCGGCGGCCAGCGGCAGTCGCTCACGCTGTTGATGGCGGGACTGCTGAAGCCGTCGTTGCTGCTGCTCGACGAGCACACGGCGGCCCTCGATCCCAAAAGTGCCGACCAGGTGATTCGCCTGACGCAGGAGCTGGTCAATCGCGACCGGCTGACGACGCTGATGGTCACGCATTCGATGCAGCAGGCTGCCTTCCTGGGCGATCGGCTGATCATGATGGATCGCGGGCAAATCGCATTCGACATCTCCGGGCAGGCGAAACGCCGGCTGCGGCCCGAGGATTTGTTGTCGCGTTTCGAAGAATTGCGGCGGGCCAACCAACTCGACGAGTCGGCCGCCGAAATGCTCCGCGCGCAGTACGTCTGAAAGAGTCGTTCGACCGTCTCGCCTGCAAGAAACAGGACTCGACCCGTGCATACGTCTATCGGCGGTCAGCTGATCCGGCATTTCGGACCGGGCATCGGCCTGATCGCGGCTGCGTCGGCCGTGCTGCTCTTTTCCGATTCGCGGTGGCATCACGAACGGCGTTCGCCGAACGATCCGAAAAGAGTGGCCCTGATCAACTACGTCACGGTGCCCGTGCTGGAGGAGGGGGAAGCGGGCATGATCGCCGGGCTCAAGGACGGCGGCTTTGCCGACGGCCAAAAACTCTCGCTCACTCGCTATATTGCCGACGGCGACCGGTCCACGGCCATCATGATCGCCAAGGAAGTGCTCAATGGCGATTACGACGCCGTGCTCACGCTGTCGACTCCCGTGCTGCAAGCGGTGGCCGGTGTGAATGTCGACGTGCACCGGACGCACGTTTTCACACTATCGACCGATCCCTGGGGGGCCAGCGTCGGCATCAGCCGCGACAACCCCGCGCAGCATCCTCCCTACATGACGGGGCAGGGGACACTGCAGCCTGTGGCCGGCGTGTTTCAACTGGCCCGCGAGGCCAACCCGAAGCTGGCGAAAGTCGGCGTCGTCTGGAATCCGGCCGAGTCGAATTCCGAGGCCTCGACGATGATGGCCCGCGAGGTCTGCAAGCAACTCAACATTGAGCTGGTGGAGATGACGATCGACTCATCGTCCGCCGTGCTCGACGCGACGAAGGCGCTGCTCGCCCGCGACGTCCAGGCGATTTGGGCGGGCGGCGACGCGACCGTGGCTCCCGCGATCGAAACGCTGATTCGCACGGCAGCGGAGGCGGGCGTCCCCGTTGTCAGCAACAACCCCAGCGACGTCAAGAAGGGAGCTCTGCTGTCGCTCGGGGCTGACTACTTCGAGGTGGGCCACGCGGGCGGCCTGCTCGCGGCCCGCGTGCTCAATGGCGCCGACCCCGCAAAGATTCCAATCGAGAACTACGCACCGGAGGTGCTGGCCCTCAACATGGTCGCTCGGCAGCGATTTCAGGCTCATTGGGCCTTCAAACCCGACTGGCCCAAACGGGCCAAGCTAATCATCGATCGGAAGGGGACGCACGAAGGACCCCCACCGGCGGCTCCGCCCAAGTCGTAGAGGTGTTTCCTCCCATCAGTCTGGCCCGATCCGCGGACGAACGGGTCGCCCGCGCCGTCGCACTGCCCCCGCTTCGATCGAGCAGCCGACGAAGTTGCGGACGAGCGACCGCCCAGGCCGCGACTAACTCATTTGCAGCGTGCCGTTTGCGGAGTTGGCCAAAATCTCCGTTACACTCCGCACCCCGTCGAGGTGACGGGAATTCGAACCGGTCGTTCGCTGACGAGTGACGCACGAGCGCGATCCTGGCGGTTCTCGACTTCTCGCCGACCCAGGCGAAGAATTGACGTTCGCGAACCGCGTGGAGATCGGGTGCGTCCTTCTTGGTGATCGACCCTATTTCGAGGAGGTCCTGACATGGCTGTTGCGTTTCCGCAGATTCGAGTGGGCGAGCCGCTGCGTTACAAAGCCTTGTCCGTGTTTCCGTTGTTCACGCAGACGAAGTCGGCGGTGGAGTATGCGCTCGCCGACGAGGCTCTGCGCGATCAGCTGATCACCGTCCACGAGATTTCGGAAGGAGGTTCGGTGCCCGAGTTGATGGTGGAGAACAAGGGGGACATGCGGGTGCTGTTCATCGAGGGGGAAGAACTGGTCGGCGCGAAACAGAACCGGATTCTGAACACGTCGATCCTGGTTCCCGCCAAAAGCAAAACGAAGATTCCGGTCAGTTGCGTCGAACGGGGCCGTTGGCGCTACCATTCGCCAATGTTTGCGCTGAGCGGCTCGCATTCGCCGTCCAGCGTGCGCTACGCGGTGAAAAGTTCGGTGACGCGGTCGCTCAAAGCGCACGACGCTCACTATTCGGATCAGCGCGAGGTTTGGGCCGGCGTGAGCGAGATGAATAGCTATTGCGACGCCTCCTCCGAGACCGACGCGATGTCGGCCGCATTCGAGGCTCACAAGCAGGCCCTGGACGAGTTTCGAGAGCACCTCAAATATGTTGAAGGAGCCGCTGGACTGGCCGTCGTCATCGGAAAGCGGGTCGTCGGCTGCGATCTCTTTGACAAGCCGTCAACGTGCCGGAAGGTCTGGGATCGGCTGCTGTCCGGCGTCAGCCTGGAGACAATCGCCCGGAAAGAGGGAGACGAACCGGCCAACGTGGCCGACGTCGATCGGCTGATTGAAACCACGAGTCGGGCGGACTGGCAGGCCGCCGCGCCCATCGGCGACGGGGAGGAGTATCGGGCCGAGTTCGCCAATGGCGACCAGGCCTCGGCCTTGGCCTTTCACGATGCGCTCGTGCATGGCAGCGTACTGGCGGGTGCCCAGCCGCGTCCGGCTTGAGAAAGCCCGGCAGGCTTAAGTTGGGGCTGGATTAAGCCCAAAGCGATTCGCGGTCGATCTGGCCCGTCACCCCCGGACGGGCCCGGTCGCCGCGCCGTGCCCGCCCCCAACGCTTAGAATGGTTGCGGCACCGTCGGCCGATCCGAGGGGAGCTCGACGCCGTTCGTTCGAGCGCGATCGCCGGCCTGCCCGACTATTCAACTTTTCGCGGAAGGCACCTCGACGATGAAGATCGTGAGATTGATCGCCCGCTTGCTGATGGGGCTGGAGTTCACCGTGTTCGGCCTTAACGGCTTTTTGCATTTCATCCCGATGACGCCGCCGGGAGGCGTGGCCGGCCAGTTCCTGGGGGCGATGTTCGAGTCGAAGTACGTCTATGCGGTCGTGGTGCTTGAGCTCGTCGGAGGCGTGTTGCTCCTGGTCAACCGCTACGTGCCCTTGGCGCTCACGCTGTTGGGGCCGGTCCTCGTCAACATCCTGCTCTTCCACATTCTGATGGAGCCGCAGGGGTTGCCCATCGCGATCATCACGGCCGTGCTGTGGCTCCTGGTCTATTGGGGAGTGCGCTCGGCGTTCGCCGGGATCTTCGTGCAGCGCGTCCCGACGTCGAGCTGGCCGAGCGGCATTTGAGCGAGCGATTGCCTCCCGGCGTTTGGCTCGCAGGGGCAGGGCGGCCTGCCGCTAAGAGCACGCCAGCGCAGTCAGTTGGTTAGGCTCGCGTCGAGGGAGATCTCGGCCTTCAGCAGCTTGGAGATCGGGCAGCCGGCCTTCGCCTTGGCGGCGAGACTCTGAAAGGTCGCGTCGTCGGCACCGGGGACTTTCGCCTTGAGCGTCAGATGTGAGGCCGTGACGGCCCAGCCGCCGTCGACCTGCTCGAGCGTGACTTCCGCCGAGGTCTCCATCTGCTCGGCCGTCAACTTGGCTTCGCCGAGAATCTTCGAGAGGGCCATGGTGAAGCAGCTGGCGTGGGCGGCTGCGATCAGCTCTTCGGGGTTACTTCCCTTCTGACCTTCGAAGCGGCTGGCGAAGCCGTAGGGATAAGCGTTGAGCGCGCCGCTCTCCGTCGAGATCGAGCCCTTGCCGTCCTTGATGCCGCCTTGCCACGCCGCCGAACCTTTTCTCTTGATCTTCATCTCGCGTCTCCTGCTGAAAAGGGATCAAAACCCACAATCTGCCAAGCTGGCCGCGTCAGCGCGACCGTGGCCGTTATTTTGCGATCGAATCTTTGACTGGATCTTGGAGAGGACTGGAAAACAGCGAATTCAGCCCCTCGGCCATCGTGGGATGCGTGAAGATCGCGTCGCGTATCGCCGTGTAGGGCATCTTTCCCAACATGGCGGTCTGCACCACTGCCATCATCTCGCTCGCCTCGGCACCAAAGGCCGTGAAGCCCAGAATGCGATCGTCGGCGCCGATCATCGCTTTGACGAACCCGCGCGTTTGCGAGAGCGTCCGCGACCGCAGCACAAACGCCATTGGCAGCCGGGCGATCCGGTACGACACGTTCTTCGCCTTCAGCTCCGCTTCGCTGGCGCCGACGTGTGCCAGCTCCGGGTCGGTGAATAGGCAATAGGGAATCAAACGGTCGCGCGTGGTGCGAGTGCCGCCATTCAGGTTGTCCAAGACGACCCGAAAATCGTCGAAGCCGACGTGCGTGAACTTGGGACTGCCGGCGCAGTCGCCCATGGCCCAAACGTCGGCAGCGCTCGTCTGCAGCCGTTCGTTGACTTGAATGTACCCATGCGCGTCGAGCCGCACGCCGCCTTTGTCGACATCGATGCGGTCGGTGTTGGCTGTGCGTCCGGTCGCCACGAGGATGTCGCTGGCTTCGAGCGTTCGCTCGGCGATTCCCGCGCGGAGGCGGATTTTCACGCTGCTTCCCGAGCGGCCGGCGACGTCGATGATGGCTGCCTCGAGCAGCACGTCGATTCCTTCGTCGCGCATCAGCTCGGCCAGCGCGGCGGCGACGTCGGCATCTTCCCGATCGAGCAACTGTTTGGCCCGCTGCACAACGGTGACGCGGCTGCCAAAGCGACGCATCGCCTGGGCGAACTCCAGACCGACATATCCGCCGCCGATGATGACCAGGTGCTCGGGCAGTCGTTCGAGGTCGAGGGCTTCGACGTGCGTTAGTGGCCGGGCGTCGGCCAGGCCGGGGACATTGGGGATGGCGGCCCGCGAGCCCAGGTTGAGGAAGACCTGCTCGCCCCGCAGCTGCCGCGTGCCGCCCGCGTTCAGCTTCACCTCGAAGGTTTTCGGTTCGGTGAAACGGGCCTCGCCCATCACGAGCTCGGCGCCGCTGGCCTTGAAGTTGGCCAGGTGCATTTCGATCAGTCCCTCGACCATCTTTCGCTTGCGCCGGGCCACGGCCGCCATATCGACCGCCGTGCTGCCGGTGACCACGCCCAAGCCGTGCTGCGGATCGACCAGCGACACGGCCTTGGCGCTATAGATCACGTTCTTGCTCGGCAGACAGGCCACGTTGGGGCATGATCCGCCGATCATCGACCGCTCGACGACGATGGTCTTTTGGCCCTTCTTTGCCAGATTCCAGGCCAGGATTTTCCCGCCTTCGCCGCTGCCGATGACCACGTTCTGATAAAGCTCGACAGTCACGTTGGGCGCCTTTTTTTAAGCGGTGCATTCGAATGGGCGCAGTGGCCCCCATCGATGGCCCGATCCCCGACAGCGAGGCTGAGCACTCCCGGCGAGCGGTCGAGTGACTAAGAGTGGACTCAAGTCACGGCCGGATGCCGCCGCTGACGGATTCCGGCGCAGAAAACCCCGGTGACAGCGCGACCGCTCGGCGGAGAAAGTCCGTTTTCGCTTCGGCTAGCGAGCGTTCACAGTCTCCGACAAGAACCAGGTTCGCCGTTCGGTTTCGTCGATCCAGTTTTCCAGCAGGCTGGCTGTGGCGATGTCGTTGTGACGGTCGCAGACTTCGTGGGTGGCCCTCATCGCGCGGGTCAGTTGCTGATTGTCGTCCGACAGCTCGGCCAGCATGTCCAGCGGCGGGACGAAGTCTTTGTTGTTGTCCTCGATCCGCTGTTCGCGGGCGATTTCGCCGATCGAATGCAGCGTGGTCCCGCCGATCTTGCGGGCCCGTTCGGCGATGTCGTCGGTCATGGCGAAGATCTGCTCGGAATGCTCGTCGAGCAGGAGGTGATAATCGCGAAAATGCGGGCCCGTCATATGCCAGTGAAAATTCTTGGTCTTCAGATAGAGGGCGAACACGTCGGCCAGGAGCTTGCGCAGCTCCTCGCAGATCTCTTCGACGCCGTCACGGCTCAGATCGGTGGGCGTTGCCAAGGCCTTGGCGATTTTGGCGGGTGGTGCAGCGTTCTTGACCATGGTCGAAATCTCCTGTTGTTGAAGGCCCCCAAGAATGGCTTCCGGCAGTTATTTGATCCGCGCCGCGGCAGTGCGCCAACTGAGCGGGGGGAGTGAACGGATTCGCCGCAGGGCAAACGTGGCTGCCGCCCGGTGGTTGCCACTCGGTTTAGGTCCGAGCGTGAGGCGCCGGCGAGACTTGAGGCGGGCTGGGCAAAAGGGGCGGTCAGCGAGTCGCGATAGCCGTCGGCGAGGATGCGGCAACGAGCGCATGACCCGCCGCACCGAGCACGGCGAGGGCGCTGGCTTCGATCGGCGATTCGGTTTGGCTCCCCAGGAACTGGGCGCACAGCGTCCGGTCGTTGCTCAATCGCACCGTGATGCGTACCGCATTCGGCGCTCCCGTGCCGGTCGCGAACGACTGCCGGCCCGCATCCCAATGGCCGACCTGGATCGCTTGGGCTCCAAATCGCCCCGGCAGGCCGTCGGCCTTTTGCGAACCCAGGATTCGACCCGCCGAGCGGAGCACCGCGGCCGTCCCCTTGGGCAGGTCGACCACCGCGCCCGCCGCCGCGGCATTCGCCGCCGCCTGCGTCTCGGCCTGACGCTCGGCACGAGAGCGGGCGTCGGCAACCGCCACCAGCAATGTGAAAAGAGCCATCACACCGACCGCGACGGAGAACAAAATAATTCCCGCCGCTCCGGCTGTTTGGCTTCTGCTGCCCGTCTGCCTACTCGTGCCGACTCCAGGCATCGAACTCTCCCCAAGCAACCCGACCGGGCCGCCGACGCGCGGCGATCGCTGGCGCAGTTTCTTCCAGCAACATGCGCCATACTCGCGCAAAGTCAAATTCTGGGGAGGGTGCGACTGCCAAGTCGTCACGTTTGCTCAAGTGATGGCCTTCCAGTTTGCCATGACGGTTTCGAGAACATCTTTGGCCTCGCCCGCGAAGGTCATGCGGGTCATGGCCAAAGCGAACCCCTCGGCCTGCTGGATCGTCGCCTTGGGGGGCATGCTGAGGACGTCCGGGTCGGTCACGACGTCGACGACCACCGGCCCGCTGGCCGCCATCGCTTTTTCAATGGCCGGGCGGACCTCCTGCGGGTCCTCCACCCGAATCCCCGTCAGCCCGATCGCCTGAGCGAGTGCCGCGAAGTTCGGATTCACCAGATCGCAGCCGTAATGCGGCAGCCCCGCAGCCTCCATTTCGAGCTGCACCATCCCCAGCCGGCCGTTATTGAAGACCACGATCTTCACCGGCAACTTGTATTGAGCGACCGTGAGCAGCTCGCCCATCATCATCGCCAGTCCGCCGTCGCCGGAAAAAGAAATCACGGGCCGCTGGGGAAACGCCGCTTGAGCGCCGATCGCCTGGGGCAGGGCATTCGCCATCGAGCCATGATTGAACGAACCCAGAATGCGGCGGGCCTTGGCGGCGTGCAGATAGCGGGCGCCCCAGACGGCGCACATCCCCGTGTCGACGGTGAACACAGCATCCTCGCCGGCGAACTCGTCCACGGTCGCGGCCACGGACTCGGGGTGAATTGGCCGACGCGTGCTGACCTGATCGACATAGGCGCGGAGCTTGTGCTCGGCCGTCTTGCGATGTTCGAGCATCGTATCGAGAAAGGTGCGATCGGACTTTCCCTTGAGCAGCGGCAGCAATGCGCGGATCGTATCGCCCACGTCGCCGCACAAACCCAGGTCGAGCTTGGAGCGGCGGCCGAGCCGCTCGGGGCGGATGTCGACCTGGACGATGGTCGGCGCGGTGGGCATGAACGCTTCGTAGGGAAAGTCCGTGCCCAACAGCAGCAGGACTTCGCAACCGTGCATCGCCTGGTAGGCCGAGCCCCAACCCAAAAGGCCGGTCATGCCGACGGCGTAGGGATTGTCGTACTCGACCCATTCCTTGCCGCGGAAGCTGTACCCGACCGGTGCCTTGAGTTTCTCCGCCAGGGCCACGACTTCGGCATGGGCTCCCGCACAGCCGGCACCGCAGAAGATCGTCACCCGGCCCTTATTAAGCAGGTCGGCCAGACGCGACAGGTCGCCGTCGGCTGGACGGACGACGGGCTCTTCGGTCGCGATGCCGGGCACGATGTGGGACGAGGTTTCCATCCCGGCCACATCGCCCGAGAGCGCGACCAGCGAGACGCCTTGTTTGCTCACGGCATGTTGCATGGCCGATTGCAGCACGCGGGGCATTTGCTTGGGGTTGGCGATGAGTTCGCAATAGTGGCTGCATTCGCGGAACAGCTGGTCCGGATGCGTCTCCTGGAAGTAGCCCGTGCCGACCTCCGAGCTGGGGATGTGCGCGGCCAGCGCGAGCACCGGGGCCAGACTCCGGTGGGCGTCGAATAGTCCGTTGATGAGGTGCAGATTGCCCGGTCCGCAGCTCCCCGCGCAAACCGCCAGTCGCCCGGTGAGCTGGGCTTCGGCTCCGGCCGCGAAAGCCGCGGTCTCTTCGTGCCGCACGTGCACCCATTGGATTTTCTTGCTGCGGCGGAGCGCGTCCGTCACCGGGTTCAGGCTGTCTCCGACGATGCCATAGATCCGCTGGACGCCGGCCTTGATCAGCGTGTCAACGAGCTGCTGTGCCACGGTGTAGGACATGCTTTTTTTCCTTTGGCGGAAAGAGCCTGCGAGCGTGACGCGTTTCGGATCGCCCAAGCGGGCGCAGCGGGTGTACCAGCCGACCTGACGTCGGCTACGCAGAGAACTTGCGAGCGAAGGGCGTCCGGTTAGCCGGACGTGTGATGAATCATTTCGCGGCAGGCCGCGGCGCATTCGCGGCACGCTTTGGCGCAGGAGGCCATGTGCTGGTCGTCGGGGAACGCTCCGCAGGCGGCCGCGCATTCATCGCAGGTCTTCGCGCACGCTTCGCAAATGACGCCGGCAAACGGGCTGTGTCGGGACGTGAGCTTGGCGGCCGTCGAGCAAACCTCCGCGCAATCGTTGCAGAAGGTCATGGTCTTGGCGTGGTCTTTGTGTCCTTCGGTGACCAGGCTCGCGCAATGGTGATAGCACGAGGCACACGAATTCATGCACTCCGCGCAGGCCTTCGCGCAGTTCGTAAAGGCGCCGCCGTGCTCGTGCGACTCCTGTGCGGCCGGAGTGCTCCGATCGCCGCTACTCAGAACGGCCAGCAACAGAATCGGGATCAATGACCAGCAGGTGCGTTTCATGGCAGAGGCTCCCAATTGAAGAGTTTGGACCGTGATGCTTCTCTTGATCTTGAAACGAGAGTGCGCGGCTAGAGAGGCAATTCTTTGGGCGTGGGGTAACCGTGCTGTTCGCGGCCCACGTCCCCGTCATACTTCTTGGTCGTTTTGTAGAGCTCCAGGTGCCCGTCGGCGGCCACGGCGGCACACCGATCGCGAAGCGCCTGCAGCTCGGGTTCGCGGAGCGGCGTAAAGCCGCGGGCAATCGCGACGTTTTGTCGCAGCACCGAGACCGCGTCGATGCCGCTGATCGTGGCGGCGACCGGCAGGCTCAGCGCATAGCGGAGCGCCTCTTCGGGCGTCACTGCTCCCTGGAGCAACGGCTCGCCGCCGCCGCCCATGCTCTTCATGCCGAGGGCGGCCATTCCGCGGCGGTTGACCTCGGGCAGAACGTGTTTTTCGAAACTGCGAAATGTGCCGTCGAAGCAGTTGAGGGGCATCTGCACAGCATCGAACGGGTAGCCCCGAGTGAGCATGTCGAGGTGGATGATCGGATCCTTATGCCCAGTGAAGCCGACGTAGCGGGTCTTACCCTGCTGCTTGGCCTCGGTCAGCGCCTCGAGCACGCCGTCGCGGGCGTAGATCATTTCGGGGTCGTTGTGGTAAATGACTTCGTGCACTTGCCACAAGTCGAGATGGTCGGTCTGCAGCCGTCGTAGCGACTCTTCGAGCTGCCGCAGCGCAGTTTTTTTGTCCCGGCCGTGCGTGCAAACTTTGGTCATTAAGAAGACGCCGTCGCGGTGGCCTTTGAGCGCCTTGCCCATCCATTCTTCGCTCTTGCCTTGGTGATACTCCCAAGCGTTGTCGAAGAACGTCACGCCGGCCTCGAGCGCCTCGCGCACGATCTGCTCGGCGACGTCGTAGGAAGCCGACTGCCCGAGCGTGTAACCACCCAGGCCGAGGATCGAAACCTTGTCGCTCGTTTTGCCGAAGGCGCGCTGGGGGATGCGATCGAGCACGGCGTCATTCGGTCCTGCCGTCGCGCGGGACGCGGCGGCTCCTGCCAAAACGGTTCCGCCGGCAGCGACCGCCGCGTGTGCCAGGAATTCCCGGCGATCGGTGACCCATGTCCCGGATGGTGCTCGCTGCGAATCGTGTTGTGGCTGGTCCATTTGGTCCTTCCGTGTCACTTCTGCGAAGGCGTGCCTCCCGCGACCAGGCGAAACATTTCTTTGACTTCTTTGTTATTGGGGTCGAGGGGAAAGCCGTGCGCCTGACGGGCTTCGGGATTGTCGAACATCAGCGAAACCTTGTACGGCTCGAAACGGCCGTCCGCCGCAAACGGCGCACACCGGTCGCGGAGCGTCTGCATCTCCTGGGGCGACAGGGGCGTGAAGCCGCGGGCCACTTTCAGGTTTTGTCGCAGCACGGGCAGCGAGTCCATGCCGCTGATGGTGACGGTGACCGGAAGGCTCATCGCGTAACGGAGCAATTCCTCCGGTTTGACCACGCCGCGCTTGATCGACCAGGCCGTCCCGCCGAAGCTCTTCATGCCGAGCGCGCCCATGCCTCGCCGATTCACTTCCGGCAGCACGTGCTGTTCGAAGCTGTGAAAGTTGGCGTCGAACGCGTTGAGCGGCATCTGCACCGTGTCGAACGCGTAGCCCAGCTCGAGCATCTTGAGATGAACGGCCGGGTTCTTGTGCCCGGTAAAGCCGACGAAGCGGGTCTTGCCTTGCTGCTTGGCCTTGTCGAGCGCCTCGATCACACCGCCGGGCGCGTAAGCCAGCTCGGGGTCGTTGTCGAAGGCCATGTCGTGGATTTGCCAGAGGTCCAGATGATCGGTTTGCAGCCGGCGGAGCGACTGTTCGAGCATGGTCATCGCCAAGGCGGCGCTGCGGCCGTGCGTGCAGACCTTGGTCATGACGAAGGCCTGGTCGCGTCGCCCCTTGAGGCCGCGTCCCAGCCAGTCTTCCGAGCGGCCGTCGTAATACTCCCAGCAGTTGTCAAAGAAGGTGATGCCGGCGTCGAGCGCCTCGTGCACGAGTTCGACAGCGTCGTCGATTGTTGCCACGTCACCCAGGTGATGGCCGCCCAGGCCGAGGGCCGAAACTTTCACCCCAGTGCGCCCGAGCGTTCTCGATGGGATCTGTTCGGACACGACTGACTCCTCCTTGCTATTCCCCCGTCGTTCGACGCCCGCGATTGGAGCAAACCGAGTGCCTGCCTCAATGTCCGTCCTTGTCGGCGATAAAGACATCCTTGTGCGGAAACTTTTCGAAGAGCGAGGCCGGCTTGCTGAAGTTGGTCGCCAGGACGTCGAGCGGATTGCCCACGATCCACTGCGACAAATCGATCGTGGCGTAAACGCCCGTGTTAAACCCGATCAGCACGCGGCACGGCTTGTTGCCCACGTTCTCGAGGGAATGCCCGTACCCCTGCGGGATGTAGCTGACGTCGCCCTTTTCCAAGACTTCCGTCCGGAACCGGCTGTGCGAGCCGAACAAGGTGATGCTCAAGTTCCCCTCGACGACGTAATCCCACTCGTCCGCCGTCGGGTGCCAATGCAGCTCGCGCAGCGCCCCCGGCTCTAGTTCCAGAACTACGCCGGTGACGGTTTTCGAGATGGGAAACGACGACGAGTCGACGCGCCATTCGCGTCCGCCTTTGAAGACACGGTGCGGCGGTTGCGAAAGGAGCTGATACTTGTGCGTCAGCGGCGGCTGCTTCCAGCCTTGCAGCGGCGGCTGGGGAGTGGCGGGAGGCACCTCGCCGCGGGCGAAGTAGACTTCTTCCTTCGGAAAGCCGTCGAACGCCGATTCAAGGAGGCCAAAATTCTTCGCCAACAGCGTCTTGGGAGTGTGGCCGACCCAATCGCTGATACTGAATGTGCCGAACTCCGAAAAATAGCCATTGTCGAAGATCAGGATGAAGTGGCACGGCTCGGTGCCCAGACACTCCAGCATGTGTCCGTGGCCTCGGGGGAAGTACCAGACGTCGCCCGGATCGAAGTCATTCGTTTCCGCGAAGCCTTCGGGTTCGATCACCGTCGTCCGCACGCGCCCGCTGAGCACGAAGGCCCATTCGGCGGCCGTCGCATGCCAGTGCAGTTCGCGCATGGCCCCCGGCTCGAGCTGCATCGACACGCCGGCAATGCCCTTCGAGATCGGCAGCTGTACGACCGTCGCCTCTTTGCCGTAGCTGTTGCCGATGACTTTGCCCGCGGATTTTTCCAGGGCGAATTTGAACGTCGGCAGCTCGTGTCCCGACAAGAGCGGGTCGGGGACGTTGTTGGAAAAGCTCGTGTCGCCGGCCGTGGCAGTCGATGTCGCGACCAGCCCGGCCGCCGAGGCGGCAAAAGTCGCTCCCAGGGACTGGCGTCGATCAACGGAACTCATCGGTGCTTTCCTTCAGCGTGATAGACGATTGCGGGATCAGAAACCTGCGATTGCCGACTGCGTCCACGTGCGGCCTATTAGTGACAACAGGGCATGCTTGCCGCCAGGGTCTGGGCCAAAAATCGCCGCACCGCCACGGCGACCTCCTCGACGTGCGTTTCCAGAGCGAAGTGCCCGGTGTCCAAAAACTGCACAAGGGCTTTGGGAATGTCGCGTTTGAACGCCTCCGCACCGGCCGGAACGAAATACAGGTCTCGCTGTCCCCAGATTGCTAAGAGTGGGGGCTGGGACACGCGAAAATAGTTTTGGAACGCCGGGTAGAGTTTCACGTTGTTCGCGTAGTCCAGAAACAGGTCGAGTTGAATGTCCGTGTTGCCGGGCCGTCCGATCAGCACGGCATCGAGCGTGTAGCCCTCGGGCGCGATGAGGTCGGGATCGGGAATGCCCACCGAATACTCGCGTTGAATGCCGGCTGGGGTCAGGGCCTTGCGGATCCGTTCGCGATTCTCGGACGTCGGTTCGTTCCAGTACCGGCGAATGGGAGCCCAGGCATCGCCCAGGCCCTCCTCATAAGCGTTGCCGTTCTGCGACACGATGGCCGTCACCGAAGCGGGGCGCGCCATCGCCAGGCGAAAACCGGTTGGTGCCCCGTAGTCGAAGACATAAAGACTGTAGTGCTGCAGGTCGAGCGCGTCGGTGAAGGCGAGGATCGTCTGGGCCAGCGAGTCGAACGTGTAGCGATACTGCCGCGACTCGGGCACTTCGGTGAAGCCGAAGCCCGGCAGATCCGGCGCGATCACCCGATAGGGGCCGGCCAAACGCGGAATGAGCTCGCGGTATTGGAACGACGACGTGGGGAAGCCGTGCAACAGCAGCAGCACCGGGGCGTTCTGCGGGCCGGCTTCGCGATAGAAGACGTTCACACCGTCTGCTTCGACTCGGTGAATCGAGGTGTGTGCGATGCCCGTGCTGCGGAGGTCTCGTTCCTGCGTCTCCATCAGGTCGGCTCCTCACTGGTGGCGTTGATTGTTCCCTATGTCGCTGCCCGCTGGAAGCCAAGCCGTTCGTGGAGGCCTTGGCGTGAGGGTATCAGAGATCATTCGTCGGCGGCAGCCTCGTCACGCCAGACTGACGTACAGTGCCATCGCCACGCCGGCCAGCGCCAGGAACACGGCCAGAACGATCGCCAGAGTCGAGGTGGGGCGGGCGGACAGCTGGCCGCGGTTCAGCTCGCCGACCATGCGAAAATGCCGCCGGACGGAAAACAGGTTTGTGGCGACTCCGGCCGCGACGAAGGCGGTTCCCACCCAACGGGAGAAGCCGTGCGATTGGACGACCATGACGCCCCGGTTGATCTGCATGACCTCCAGGAACAGGCCGAACCGCGCGACCACGAAGCCAAAGCCCATCAAAGTCAGCCCCGTGCGAATCCACGCCAGGAACGTGCGCTCCTCCGCGAGGTAGTCGCGCAGATCGGCGGGCGGCTTGGGAGGGGAGGGAGTGCTCATCAGGGCTCCTTGCTGTCCGCGCTCGCCGCAGCGGTCGTGCTCGTCGCGCTCGGTGTCGCGCATGATGCTCGCTGGGCAAAGCCCGCGGGATGTTCGGAGGTTTTCGCCGCACGCGCTCTCTCGCGGACAGAGTGCGATGTCTTGCCGATGCTAATTGAAGCTTGAGGTGCGAACTTTTTATAGGGGAAACGGAGTGCGCCGGGAATGTTGCCCGGCTCGGGTTCGGCCGCGCTCATTTGTGAAGTAGGAAGGTCAGTCGGTCATGAAATTTCAAGGGATCCCGGCACTGGCTGTCGCTGCCGGCATGGCGTTGCTGGCGGCAACACCAGGCCTGGGTGACGGCACTACCACCAACGCCAAGAAACCGCCCACAGACACGAAAAAGACGGTGACTGTCGTAAAGCCGGCAATCGACTCTGGAAAATCATCAAAAGACAAGGACCGACAGATTCCCAAAACCATGCCACCCAGGACGATCACCACCAGCCCAGTGACCTCCAAACCGAAGACCGACGTGAAGCCGATGGTGAAACCGGCGCCCGCCGCAACCGTCAAGACCGCTCCGGTCGCGAAGCCGATGCCGGCCGCCAAACCGATGCCGGTCAGCAAGCCTGTCGTTAACGTCAAGCCCGCGCCGAAGACCATTCCGATTGTGAACGCCAAACCGGCGACCATCGCCAAGCCGATGCCGGTGGTTAAACCCGCTCCCGTTGTCAAACCGATGCCCGTTGCCAAATCGCTGGAGAAAAAGCCCGTCGTCTCCAAGCCGGCTCCGGTCGTCAAGTCGCAGCCAGTCAAGCCGCAGCCGATTGTCACGCCGAAAACGCCCGTCAAGCCGGTCGTAACCGCGAAGGTCGCTCCGTCCACCCCCAAGTCGACTGTGAAGTCGAACGGCAAGGTCATGACTGCGGCCAAGCCGGTCACCAAGCCTCAGTCGGCGCCGGTGACCAAGGTCGCTTCCAACGGCAAATCGATGCCGAACGCCAAGCCGGTCGGGTTCGTCAAGCAGGCGACCAGGTTCACGGCCACTCCGAACAAGATGCAGGCGTCGGCGGCGAAGTCGATCGCGGCCAAGCCGATGGCGACCAAAGCGGTCGAGACCAAGTCGACGATGACCAAGCCAGTCGCCACCGCCCCTGTGAAAACGACGTCTACCAAGCCGGTCCAGAAGCAACCGGTTGTCGCCCCGAAACTTCCGGTCGGAAACGACAAGATCAATATGACGAAGGAACAGCGCGAAAAGGCCACGGTCATCGCGCAAAAGTACGACGTTCAAATTCAGAACCTGCAGAAGCAGCTCGCAGACATGCAGGCCAGCCGCGAGAAGGAACTGTCTGCCTTGCTCAAGCCGCAGACGACCCAGCTCGCCAAGGCGAAGACCGACAGCCAGCCCAAGATGTCGTCGCCCAAGGTTGAAACCAAGCGCACGATCGCTCCGACCGATAAGGTCAAAACCGCGCCGGCGCCCAAGGGGAATACGACCAAGCGCGACGCGAAGCCGGCCGCTCCGATTGCGAAAGACAAAGTAGTGAAGAAAGCCTGATTGTCCGTCGTCAAACGATCAGACTCAGTCGAGCAGGGGGGACCAGGTTGGTCCCCCTTGTTCGTTTGACACCTCCCGGCTGGTGAGGGTCAGGGACCCGACTTGGGCGAAGCGGCCTCCGCCGGCGTCGGCACAGGGCATGTCGGCGGCGCGGAGGACTCGATGATGACCCGCGAGCCGCGGGTGCCGGTCAGATAAGTCCAAACCCACTGCACAAACACGCTCACGCGCAGGTTGGATTGTCCGAGGAATTCCAAGTGCACGGCTGCCCAAGCCAGCCAGGCGACAAATCCGGACAACCGCACCTTCCGTGACTGCAACACGGCAAAGCCTTTGCCGACCACGGCCAGACTGCCTTTGTCGAAATAGCGAAAGGGAGGCGGGGCGGGCTGCCCCGCGAGGCGTCGAAGGATGAGCTTGGCCACATAGCGACCCTGCTGCATGGCCACTTGGGCCACGCCGGGCAGCGGGTGCCCATCCTCGTCGAGCGACGCCGTATCGCCCACGACAAAAACGTTCGGCTGCCCCGGGACGGAGAGATCGTTGGCGACGCGGACGCGACCGGAGTGGTCCGTCGGTGCCTGCAGCCATTTGCCGGCGGGGGACGCCGCCACGCCGGCCGCCCAGATCACCGTCCTCGTCGTAATCCGCTCGCCGTTCACCACGGCACCCATTTCGTCCACATGTTCCACACTGCTTCCCAAGCGAACTTCGACCCCCAGCCGCTCCAATCGCGCCTTCGCGGCGGCCGAGAGGCGTTCGGAGAACGATGCCAACACTCGAGGTCCCCGGTCGATCAGCAGGATCCGTGCCGAAGCCGGATTGATCCGCCGAAACTCGGACCGCAACGTCTTTCCCACCAGCACGGCGATTGCGCCGGCCAATTCCACGCCGGTCGGGCCGCCGCCGACGATCACGAACGTCAACAGGTCCTGATGCTTGCTCGGATCGTCCTCTGCTTCCGCCTGCTCGAAGGCGCCCAGGATCTTGTTGCGAATGGCAGCGGCGTCGGCCAGGCTCTTCAAACCGGGCGCGTGCGCGGCAAACTCATCGTGACCGAAGTAGCTGTGACGCGCGCCGGTCGCCAGGATCAGATAGTCGAAGGGGAGGGGGACCTGCTGCCGGTCCGCGTTGTTGCCGACCACGCACCGTCGTTCGAGGTCGATGCCCGTGACTTCGCCCATCAGGATGGTGATGTTGCCGTAGCGCCCGAGGATCGAGCGGAGCGGTGAGCCAATCTGTGCCGGCGACAGGGTCGAAGTGGCGACCTGATAAAGCAGCGGCTGAAACAGATGGTGATTGGTGCGGTCGACCAGCATCACCCGCACGGGCGAACGGCGCAGCGCTTTGGCCGCGGCCAGACCACCAAAGCCGCCACCCACGATCACCACGGTGGGACGTCGCTCTGACATGGAAGTCACCTCGTTGAGTCCGTCTGTTTGCGGCGCTGCGGCAGAGTCGTCTTGTGCCGTCGCTTGTGCGAGAACGTTGCTTCGCCGACACGATCAGCGTACTCTGAGCGCGGACACAGAGCGAGCAGCGCGGGCCTGATTTGGACGCCAACCGGGGTGTGACTTTGCTTTTCGCCCGAGTGCACGCCAGCCTCCCACACATTTGCGCCATCTTGCTGGCTCTGGCGATCGGCGGCACGCTCACCGCGCCCTGCTGCGCCGGCTTCGGCCGCCAAGCGCTGACGGTCGAGGCCGATTTCAGCTACCCCGCCGTCTGTCGTTGGATCGAGCAGAACGTCGACGCGATTCAAGAGAACGCCGGGGCGAGAATCCTCAAGACGCATGGCGACGTCGTCACCGTGCAGTTCGACACCAAGTACGGCATGCAGACTTTTCGGATCCGCCGCTCCAGCCGCCGCGGCGATTACCGCGCCACGTTCGTCGACCGATCGGCGGGCACCCTCACGGACTACACGTACCACATCCAGGTGACCGCATTGGAGGGAGGCCGGTCGCAGGTCGAGATCACGATGACCGCATTCTCTGAAGAAGCCAACGGCGTTTCCGTGAATATCGAGCTTCGCAAATCGCTTCGCTTGTTGCGCACATTCCTGGAGCAGCGGCTGACCAAGGAATAATGACCAGGAAATAGGGCAGATCGCCGCGGCCGCGACCGGCACGACCCCGCACAGGTGCTAGAGTGCATAAAGTCGTTCCCAACGAACGCTGGATAATTTACGTCCGGTAACAAGATCTGGAAATTGCGTTCGGTGTAGGCCAGACTGGTTGCAAACCCATACGCCGAGCGGAGCCTGCGAGATGTCGTTTCGAGTGACTTGTCCGGAATGCGACGCCGTTCACAAAGTCGACGACAAGAATGCCGGTCGCACTGTTGTTTGCGGCGAATGCCAGTGTCGCTTCCGCGCCACGCGGGATGACGACGAAGTCGAACGGCGACCCTCGCGGCCGCCGGTCGTCCGCACGGCCTCGGCAAGCGGTTCGCGGAAACCGACCGCAAGTCGCACCACCTCCAAGAAGAAGTCGGGGCCGCACTGGGCCTACGTTGCGGGAGGCAGCGTGGCCGGCAGTCTGATTTTGTGCCTGGTGGGCTGGAACCTGTTCCTCAAGCCGGCGGCCCAGCCTTATACGCATCCGGAGATACCGCCGTTCACGACCGTCGCCAACGTCGCGCCGAACGACGCCAGCCGAACCGCAGGCCCGGGCGGCATTCCCCCGGCGGTGGCGTCGAAGCTGCCCGGCGCGCGAAGGGGCAACGGCCGGACTGGCGCCCCTCGACAAAACGAAAATGGCAACGATCAGAACAATGCAGTTGCCGCGAGTCTGCCGTCGTCGTCCTCTCTCCTCAGCGACGCCAGCCGCCCGGGTGTCCCGAAGAAGACAACCATTAAGAAAACCGGCCCGGCCGCCGCCGGTGATCTCGAGTCTCTGCCGCTGGAAGAGTTGATCGCCAAGGTGGGCGACGGCGTGGTGTTGATCACAGTGCTCGACCATTCGGGAACGCCGAAAGGACTGGGCACGGGCTTCGTCATCGACGAGAACGGCTCGATCGCCACGTGCTTCCACGTGGTCCGCAACGCCGCACGGGCCGTCGTCCAGTTTCGCGACGGATTTACCACGGAGGTCAAAGGCAGCCTCCAGCTCAGTTCGCAGGCGGACCTGGCCATCCTCGCGCTCGCCAAGAAGCCGAAGCATCTGACGCCCCTGCAACTGGCCGTGGACGACGAGCTGCGACTGGGCCAGGAAGTCATCGCCATCGGACATCCGAGCGGCCTCACCTTCACGCCGACACGCGGCATCATCAACGGCTTGCACAAGACCTCCGAGCTGCCCCGCGACGCCCGCGAATTCCTCTCGCTGCGAAAAGCCTCCAAGGACGAACAGTGGGTGCAGACCGATGCCGTGATCTCGCCCGGCAACAGCGGCGGCCCGCTCATGAATCGCCGCGGCGAGGTGGTGGGGATCAACTCGTGGGTCTCGACGCAAACTCGCTTCGCCTTTGCCGTGCACGTGAAGCATCTGGGAGAATTGCGGGAGAACCTGTTCGCCAGCGCCAAACCGCTGTCGTCGACCGTGCAGAAGAAGGATTCGGACGACGAGCCGAGCGAACTCGACGAGAAGGTCGGCGCCCTCTACGAGGAGTACCAGCGGGCGGCCGAGGACTTCATGGCCGAGGTCGATAAGCTCCGCGGCGGCGCCTTTAGCCGCTCGGAAATCGATGCCGTGTTCAAAAAGAATCCGGCCAATCGCTACGCGGGGAAGTTCGTCGCACTGGGTAAGGCGAATCGCAAAACGAAGACGGCACTCCAATCGTATTTCGTGGCCTGCTACCTCCTCCGCGGAGCCGACCCGAAGCTGACGGGCGGCGTGCTGCAGCAGGCCAGCGACATGCTGCTGCAGGACCACGTCGACGATCCCGAGCTGGGGAAGGTCGCCCTGTTGATGCCGGCCGTGCCTCAAGCCGGCACCAAGGCTTTCTTGCGAGCGGTGATTCAGAAGACGGGTCAAAAGGAAACGCGGGCCTACGCCTGCCTGTCACTCGCCAAAACACTCCAGCACGAGGCCGACGAAAAGCCCGAAGCCTCCGCTAGCCCGGCCACGGACAAGGAAATCGTCGCGCTCTTGCAGCGCGTCACCGATGAATTCTCCGACGTCAAGCTCGACGGCCACCCGCTGTCGGACATGGTCAAGCCGATGTTGTTCGCGAAGGAACGGCTGGCCGTCGGCAAGAAAGCCATCGACATCGAAGGGCCGGACGCCGCGGGCAACGAGTTCAAGCTCAGCGAATCGCGCGGCAAGGTCGTGCTGCTTACCTTCTGGGGCGACTGGTCGGCCTATTGCGTGCGGATGTATCCCTACGAGCGAATTCTCGTCAGCAAATACAAAGGGCACAAGTTCGTGATGCTGGGCGTCAACACCGACGCGCCGGAACGACTCGACGCCGTCGAAAAGGCCAAGAAAGTCAACTGGCGTTCGTGGTCGGACGGCTCACAAAAAGGCCCCATCACCAAGCAGTGGGGAGTCGACTCGTATCCCACGATTTATCTGATCGACCACAAGGGGACGATCCGCCTCCGCGGCGCCTTCGACCCCGACACGCTCGACCAGGCCATCGATCAACTCGTCGCCGAGGCTGAAGGCCACAAAGCCAACCGCCGCGGCAGCTCGGCCGTCCGCCGCATCCTGCAGCCGCATTGAGTCGCGAAAGCGAACTCTCTGTCGTCGCGAACACGATGACGTCGCGCCGCGCGTCGGTCAGGTGATCGACGCTTCGTAGATGCTCTTGATCGCCGAGCCGAGTTCGGCGTTGAACTCCGCGTCGGTTTGCTGGGCGGTCAGGCCTTCGACGAGGGCGCGGGAAAAGCTCGCCACCACGCCGTGATTCTTCCGCAAGAGTTCGTCGGCTTCATCCCGCGAGTAACCGCCCGACAGAGCCAGCACCCGGACGACCTTCGGATCCTTGACGAAGTCGGCGTAAAGGTCGACCTGCGTCGGCAGCGTCAGCTTGAGCATCACGCGCTGAGTGGCCGGCAAGTCGCGGAGCTTGGCCTTGATCTCCGACTTCAGCAGCTCTTCGGCCTGCGCCTTTTGCGGGCAATGAATGTCGACTTCGGGCTCGATGATCGGCACCATCCCCGCGGCAATGATCTGGGCCGCCCACTCGAACTGCTGGGCGACGATGCTCTTCACGCCGGCGGGATTCGCCTGCTTGATCACCGAGCGCATCTTGGTGCCGAAGATGCGTTTCGAGCGCCCCTTATCGAGCAGGGCCCCCAGCTGCGGAAAGGCCTTCATCAACTGCACGCCGTCCTTCTCCGGATCGAGCCCCTTGTCGACCTTGAGAATCGGGACGATCCTTTTCACGTCCCACAGATAGTCGGCCGTCGGCTTGCCTTCGATGTCCCGGTCCATCGTGTTCTCGAACAAGATGGCGGCCAGGATGTGGTCTCCGGTGAAGCTGGGACTGGTGATGATCCGCGTCCGCATCTGATGCACGAGCCCGTACATCTCCTCGTCGTTGGACCAGCTCCCTTTCTTGATGCCGTAAAGCTCCAGCGCGTGCGGCGTGCTCCCCCCGCTCTGATCCAGGGCCGCGACAAACCCGGGCTGCGACTTCATTTTTTGCAATTGCTGGTCGAAGTTGCTCATCTCAATCTCCGGAACTTTTTGCGTCCTGTGCGACGACCAATCCGGCTGAGATTGTAGTTTTCAGAAGCCGCCGACACACGCGTCAGCCCCGTCCCGTCGGATGACTTAACCACGAAGGCACCAAGGACACCAAGAAGTGAGGAGCTCGGGCTCACACCGGCCGGTGATTTCCTTGGTGCTCTTGGTGTCTTGGTGGTAACAATTCATTCTTGTCCCGTCCCGTCTCGGTCCCAATCCTGTCCCAATGTCCGAGTCCGGTCCCGCCTGCGGTCCCCTTCAACTGAAAGTGTCCGGACCGGACATTGGTCCGCCGTAAGTCAGTGCCCCCCAAAGACCTCGGCCGGACTCTTTCGAATTGTTAAGTCGGGACCGGACACAGGACCGGGACCGAGTCCCGACTTTGTGTCCCAACCCCTTCGAGTCCCGTCCCCATCAGGCTGGTGCATTCGACCTCGGACTTTGGACCCGGGACCTTGGACTTATTTGGAGTCCCGTCCCGTCTCAGGTCCCTTTCAAAGAAAGTGTCCGGACCGGACATTGTTCCGCCGTAAGTCGCTGTCCTCCAAAGACTACGGCCGGACTCTTTCGAATTGTTAAGACGGGACCGGACACCGGACCACTCTCCGGCGATCCCGACCTTGGACTTTGGAACCCGGGACCTTGGACTCGCCTCCGCACAGGCGCGCGTCCCGTCCCATCCCAGTCGCAGCACGCCATGATTCCAACGGCCGCCAAATCCAGGCGCACCCCAATCGCTCCGCTTGTGCACGCTATTGTTGACCCTAGCACACCGAGCCCCGCCAGCCGACCCCGAGTTTCTACGGGCTCAGAAACAACTCAGAAGATTCTCGCTAGGCGTCACAGCTGTCACTTGCCCACGCCACGCGCCGCCAGGTCTCAGTCCGCTCGCGCAGTATCGACAGCAGCCATGCCCACGTCGAGCCGTCGGCACTACAACGGGTTGTCCGGATCACCCATGCGCGACAATACTTCAAGCTATCGCAGGTCCGACATTGCCTCCGTCCGTCTAACCGGCCTAGGTTCTGAACCCGAGTATTCCCACAGCCGCTTCGTCTGCCCGAAATACACGACGGACTCATTGGAGCCATCCGCATGTTTGGACGACTTTTCGGCAAGAAGCAGGGCGACAAGAATCCGCAGCCCAATCCAGAGGAGGCGGTGCTCGTTTATCTCGACTGCACAGGTTTGCCCGAAAACGTTTACGAGGAGTGCGACTTAGCGACCCTGGAGGACCGACTGATTAAAGTCATTGAGCGCGACGGTCTCGGCGAGTTCGACGGTAACGAGATCGGCCCGACCGAAGCGACGCTTTTCATGTATGGCCCGGATGCCGAGCGGTTGTTTGCTGGTGTCGAGCAGACATTGCGCGCTTACCCCCTTTGTCAAGGAGCGCGCGTTGTGATTCGGCATGGAGGGCCAAATTCAGAGGAGAGAGAGTTGAGACTCTGATGCGTCGGTTCAGTAAACCTGTGGCCAATGCGGATACAGGTGCCGATGTCGCCCAGCAAGAGTGAGACGTCGCGGATAAATTGACTCGCCACGCGTATGAGCCACGTGCCCACTACTGATCCGAAATTTCTCGGCACAGCTAAGTCGTGGTTTCACAGCCAGCCCGAGATACTCGTGCTGATTCGCTATTGGCACGCGGCCGGCAATAAAGACTTTGAATTCTTTTGCTCATTTCAAGAGTTCTCGCAGCGGTTGGCCGAGTTGCCTCCCTTGGCCTGCGTCATCGTGTTTCGGCAGCCGCAGCTTCCCATCCGCGGAGTGGTTAATGACGCATTCATTGCCAGATGCCTCCAGAGCATTCCCGACGGCTCAGAGTATTTGGTGACCGAAACAGTTCAGCGAGTTATTGGCCGCGCGTCGTGGTTTCACCATGCGGAGGGTGATTCGCATGCGGAGTTGCGAGAAGACCTCGAGGATTGCCGCGGCGCACCGGTTGCGGTAGGACTTGATCCGCCTTGGCTTCACGACACGCAAGACGTTATTTCCGCTGTCGTTCCAGACGAGCACGGAGTCGTGAGACCGGGAGGTTATTGAAGGCCCCCTCACCCCCGGCCTCTCTCCCGCGGCGGGGAGAGGGGAGAGGACTTGCCGGCGGCGCCTTGCAGAGCGCAGGGCACGCTTCCGGAGCTTGGGGCCGAGGAGCAAATTGCCAAGAAAGTTGAACGGCTTGCAAATTTATGCATCATGACCGTTTCGACGGGCATTTTCGAGATCCGGCGGCGGCCGAAAGTCGTTGGCGGTCTCGAGCAGTGCGGTCAAAGCGGGAATTATCCCAGCGGGAATTGAATCACAACATAAGGCGGGGGAAAGCATGACTCACCATCTCAGCCTGTTGAGCCGTACACGCGTGTGGAAGTTGATCACGGTCGTGTCTGTGTCGCTGTTTTGTGCCGCCCTGGCCGGGCCGGTGCGGGCTGAGGATAAGAAAAAAGACGACAAGCTCGACAAGAAGGCCGTCGAGATTTGCAAGAAGGCCGGTGACCTTTACAAGGGGGCGAAGACCTTTCATGCCGACGGGTCGATCGACGCCAAGATCGAGGGCAACGGCCAACAGATCGAGATCAACGCGACGATCGTTTTCGACTTTGAGCGGCCGAACCGGCTCGACATCAAAGTGCGGGTGAAGAGCGATCCCCAGGAAGGGTTTGACTTCATCAGTGACGGGAAAAAGCTGACGACCTATCGCAAGAAGATCGAGCAGTACGTGCAAGAGGACGCCCCGAAAGACGTGGGCGGCCTCGGCATGGCGCTCATGAAACTCGGCCCGCGCACGCCCGGAATTCTCTTGCCCAATGTGCTCAATGCCGACCCGGGTCCTTCGCTCCTCGACGGCGTCAACTCGTGCTCGTATGTCGGAATCGAGAAAGTCGACGGAACGCCGGCTCACCACATGAAATTCAGCCAGGATCAGTTCGACTGGGAAATGTGGGTCGCGGTCGAGGGGAAACCGTTTATTGTGCGAATGACGCGCAGTGCCGAGATTCCGGGCGGCGGCAAGTTGAACACCAACGAAATCTACAAGAACTGGACGATCGACGCGGCGGCCGGCAAAGACGCGTTTACGTTCTCGCCTCCGAAGGACGCCAAGAAGGTCGACGACTTCACGGATGCGAACTGATTGACGCGATTGTGTGCAGAGACGTACGACACTGGCGGGCCCGAGTTCCCGCCAGTGGCACCCGGCGCGGGGCCGGTCCTTTGCTGATTCACGGCCGGGAGGACAAGTTGCCCTCGTACTCGACGGGGTTATGCAGACTCGTCCGGAAAAGCGGTCTGTGCCTCACTAACGAGCGTAGCCATGAGTCCCAAATAGTCGTCTAACACTTCAAAGGCCGATCGATGGACGAGTTCTGGACTGTCGAAATGGTAACGTTCGTCGATGGTCGCCTTCGGTTCGATCGTGGCTGGCGCGGGCGTCGTCGAAATCCGTAGTGCCAGGTGCGCCAGGCATTGCCTCAATCGTCTAGTAATGTCTTCGTAGAGAATTCTCGCGCTACGCCGATACCAAGGGGTCCCGCGCACCACTTTGACATACACGCTATCGACCATCGTAACTGAGTCGTGAATCGCGATATTTGTTTCCTTGAACATAGGGATCGGGCCTTCCTTCAAGATGATGTTGCGGGATTCGAGGAGAAACCTCGCGACTATGTTCTTGCGAAGGCAATCCTGCTTTTCTGCGTACCACTCATCAAAGCCTGGTTGATGTGAGAAGTGTTTTTGGATTGCGAAGGTCACGCTGCGCCCGAAGACGATCGTTGCCTGAACGTGCATTGTCAGATCTTCATGTTTGCCATCGCGGGCCGCCATTTTGGCGAGCTCGCAGAAGAATCGCGCCATCTTCATCATTTCTTGAGGTGGCGAGGGCATTGAAGATGTTTGGTTTGTTAAGTACCCGACGTCAACTCAAAGATGCGAAATGCCCTGCGGGCGGTCGATGCGCGCGACGATGTGTTCGACGACTACCGGTGCCCAATCATCCAGCGCCCGACAGCGTAACGCCGGTCGGCTCGCGTTAACTCTCAGCGTCGGCTAGGTCTTCGCCGACGCCTTGCGCGCGTGCGAGGCAAGATCGAAGCGGTCGAGGTTCATCACTTTGGTCCAGACGGCGAGACGCGATCACCAACCTGACTCAGCGATCGACCTTGCCAGGCCCCCAGAGCGCCTTGCCCGGTTTCGCGCCGGTGTGCTCGCCGTCCTTGAGCACGCCGACGCCGTTGACGAAGACGTGCCGCATGCCGACGGCGTACTGATGGGGCTTCTCGTAGGTGGCCCGGTCGCCGATGGTGGCGGGATCGAAGACGACGACGTCGGCGAAATAGTCTTCCTGCAACAGGCCGCGACGGTCGAGCCCCAAATTTGTCGCGGGCAGGTGGCTGAGCTTGCGGATCGCCGCTTCGAGGGTCAGCAGTTTCTCTTCGCGGACATACTTGCCGAGTAACCGGGCGAAGTTGCCGTAGGCCCGCGGGTGCGGCAGCGACTTGAGGAAGACGCCCTCCGGCGACTGCGACGCCTCGTCGCTGCCGAAGCTGATCCAGGGGAGCGGAACCAGCTTGCGGATGTTCTCCTCGGCCGTGATGAAGTACGCCGTGCCGATGCTCGATTGATCCTCCAAAAGCAGGTCGAGGAGCATCTCGACGGGGTCTTTGCCCTGTTCGCGAGCGATCTGGGCGAGGTTCTTGCCCTGCAGGGGCTTGAGCGCGTTGTGCTTAAAGCTGATTAGCAGGACGTTCTCGGGCGAGCCCGCGTTGTGGTAGAAATTGGGCCAGTCGGTCTTGTCCTTGATGTCGTGGATAATTCGTTGGCGGCTGGCAGGGTCGGCAAGCCGGCGCCGCATGGCGATCTCCCCGCCTTCCATCGCCCACGGCGGAATGCAGGCTGTCAGCGGTGCGGCACCGGCTGTGTAACAGTACATATCCGCCGTAATCGGCAATCCGGAACGCCGAGCCGCCTCGACGCGGGCGATCGCCGGAGCCATCTTTTTCCAATTGTTCTTGCCGGCCGCCTTGAAGTGGTAGATTTCGGCGGGGATGTGCGCCTCGCGGCTGATGCGGATCACCTCGTCGATCCCCTCCAGCAGCCGCTCGCCTTCGCTGCGCATGTGAGAGATGTATTTCCCCTTGTGCCGGGCGGCTGCCTTGCACAGAGCGATCAGTTCGTCGGTGTCGGCGTAGTAGGCGGGCGCGTACTCGAGGGCCGACGCGATGCCCAGCGCGCCCTCGCGCATCTCGCGATCGACGAGCTCGCACATGCGTTCCAGCTCGTCTTGGGTCGGCTTCTTGTTCCCCAGCCCGAGCACGTATTCGCGCACGGTCGTGGCACCGAGGAACGAGGCCACGTTCTGGGAAATCCCCTTGCGCTCGAGGAAATAGAGGTAATCGCTCAGCGTTGTCCACTCGATCGGGTATTTGATGTCGAATTGCTCATTCTGCATCCGCTTCTTGATGGCGGGATTGACGGGACCCCAGGAGTTGCCCTCTCCCATGATCTGCGTGGTGACGCCCTGTCGGATTTCGCTCTGGCCCCGACCGTCCGCCAGCAGAGAATCGGTGGACCAACTCAGCATGTTGATGAAGCCCGGCGCCACCGCGAGGCCCTTGGCGTCCACCACGTCTTTTGCGGTCGCACCGGCCAGGTCTCCGACGGCAGCGATGCGATTGCCGGTAATTCCCACGTCGGCTCGACGCGGCGCGCCGCCCGACCCGTCGTACACCGTGCCTCCGCGAATTAACGAATCGAAGTGTTTGCCGGGCGATGCGCGGACGATGGGAACTTCCAAGTAGCTTGCGTGCTCGGCGTCCTGGTAGAGCGCGACGTGAGCGGTCCGCGCATCGGCGCGCGACTCGGCAGCGACTTCGCCGCCGCTGTTGTAGTTCTTTTCGAGGTAGATCGAGTTCGGCGACGAGAAGACGAGCCGCAGGCGACTCCCCTTCTCCAGGCGACGAGAGAAGAAGTTGAACGAGTCGAACACGTAGCGCTCGATCGCCCCGGGCTTGACCAGCTTTTCCTGACGCAAGGACTTGCGGTAACGCGCTCGTTTCAGATCGTCCGCCAGCGCGATGCTGGTTCCATCGGGCTTGATCTCGTAGACCTTGACCGCGAAATCCGTGTCGGGCACGTCCAGCGCGATCCAGGCGACGAGCTTCAAATAGCCGGTGATTTCGACGGATTCCGGGAACGGATCGCTGTGAAAAACCAGGCCGCTGCCGAAGAGGTTGAGCGCAAAGCGCTGATCCGTCACTTCATTCTTGATCGGCTCGCGCTCCAGCTCAGCCGGACGAACGTCGAGCGGATCGTAGACGTAGCTCGCCGGCGGCGATTGACCGGGCTTCGTGCGGGTGAGCGTGCCGGAGTGGAACGCGTCCGATGGCGAGCCGTGCGTGCTCGAGAGGAAAAACCTCTCCGATTTCGTCGGGATCGCTTCGAGGCTGTCGGCAGATTTCCACGCCTCCGCGCCCGGCACGTAGTAAGTGACGCGTTTTTCGAGGAACTTGGGCTTCGCGCCCCCTTTCATCGTCCAGTCGTACCACTCGCGGTGCAATTTGTTGAGGTCGACGAGACAGGCTGAACCGAACTTCAGTCCCCCCACCTCCTGGGTCGGAGTTCGCGTGCCGGCGTGGTCCCACGGCCCGATCAACAGATAGTGACGCTCGCGGCCCCTCTCGGAGCCGTATTGCATGTGCCGCCGATAGAACGTCATCGCGCCGGCCTGGTCGTCATCGTAATTGCCCGTGATGGTGAGGATTGGGATCCCAATTCGGGCGTAGGCATCGCGGTTGGGGGCCATCGCGTCGAGATATTCGTCCGGCGTGCGGTGAACGAGCCATTTTTGAAAGTGGGGCGACGGATTGCCCACCAGGGTGTCCAGCCTGTGGAACGGGATGTGATTCAGGTACCGCTCGCGAAACTTGTCGATCCAGAAGCCGGACTCGCCGAAGAGCTTTACGTTCGGCGTCGCGCCGCTGGTGAAGGTGAGCCATTGAACGTCGTAGGAAACAAAGACATTGTGCGGCGCGGGGAAATCGACTCCGGGATGCGCGGCGGCGGCCGGGACAATCGTCGCCAGGTGCGGCGGGAACTCTTTGAGCGTCGCCCACTGGTTGAACCCGGCGTACGATCCGCCCCACATCGCCACCTTGCCGTTGCACCACGGTTGCCCGGCGAACCATTCCACGACGTCGTGACCGTCGCGCGGGTCATTGGCGAACGGCTCGAATTCACCGCCGGAATTGCCGCGTCCACGAACGTCGACCAGAGCAAAGACGTACCCATTCCGCGCGAAGTACATCGCGCGGTCGTGATAGGTGTCGCTGATGTAGGGAGTCATCGTGAAGATCACCGGCACCGCGTCTTTGGCGTCCGGCCGGTAGACCGTGGCGTTGAGCTTCACGCCGTCGCGCATCGGGACCTTCACGCCCCAGCTCATGTTCACCGGCGTTTGGTCGTTGGCCGCTGGCTCTGCAGCCGCGGATAATGCACACGCGCCGACAACGACCAGGATCGCGACAATCGGAGGGAGGAAAATTCTCACGCGATCGAGCTCCCGCAAATGACCATCAGTGACGCGCTTTTCCGCGCGAATTACGGGCTAATTAAAGCACCCCCCAGCTTACGCTGGGGGCTCGCCGGTCGCTATGCGCGCAAACAGCTCGGCGAGCGTCGGGCGTTAGCCCGATGGTGCTTTGTCTCTCAGTTTGAACAGGGGTCGGAGAGAAGGGCGAAAACGAATCAAAGCACCCCCAGCTCACGCTGGGGGCTCGCCGAGTCGCTCGACTTCGTCAATGATTCACTTCTTCGCCGTCGGCTTCCGCGCGTGCGGCAACAGGTCGTACCGGTCGAGGTTCATCACCTTGTGCCACACCGCGACGAAGTCGCGGACGAAGGCCGGTTCGGAGTCGCTGCAGGCGTAGAATTCTGAGATGGCGCGGAGGTGCGAGTTGGAGCCGAAGAGGAGGTCGGCGGCGGAGGCTGTCCATTTGACCTGGCCAGTGCCGACCTGGTGTCCTTCGTAGATGTCGGCCGACTTGGCGGACGCCATCCACTCCGTGTCCATGTCGAGCAGGTTCACGAAGAAGTCGTTGGTCAGCGACTCGGGGCGCTTGGTGAAGACGCCGAGCTGGGAATGGGCGTAGTTCACGCCGAGCATCCGCAGTCCGCCGAAGAGCACGGTCATCTCCGGGGCGGTGAGGTTCAGGAAGTGGGCCCGCTCCAAGAGCAGCTCCACGACCGGGCGGTCCTCGCCCTTTCTGACGTAGTTTCGGAACCCGTCCGCCGTCGGCTCGAGCACGTCGAACGATTCGGCGTCGGTCATTTCCTGCGTCGCGTCGGTGCGGCCGGGCGAGAAGGGGACCTTCACATCCTGGCCGGCCTTCTTCGCCGCGGCTTCGACGGCCGCGCAGCCGCCCAGCACGATGAGGTCGGCCAGCGAGACCTTTTTGCCGCGCGAGCCGTTCCCTCCGGTCTGGGCCGCGTTGAAGTCCTTTTGGACTTTCTCGAGCGTCGCCAGCACCTTCGCCAGTTCAGCGGGCTGGTTGACTTCCCAATCCTTCTGCGGAGCCAGGCGAATCCGCGCTCCGTTCGCGCCGCCCCGCTTGTCGGTGCCGCGGAACGTCGACGCCGAGGCCCAGGCCGTCGTCACCAGTTGTGAAATCGACAGGCCGGAGGCGAGCAGGTTTTGCTTGAGCGCAGCGATGTCCGCGTCGCCAATCAGTTCATGATCGACGTCGGGCACGGGGTCTTGCCACAACTGCGGCGGCGGGACGAGCGGGCCGAGCAGCCGCGAGACGGGGCCCATGTCGCGATGGGTCAGCTTGTACCAGGCCTTGGCGAAGGCGTCGGCGAACTCGGCCGGGTTCTTGTGGAACCGCTGCGAGATCGGCGCGTAGATCGGATCCATCCGCAGGGCGAGGTCCGTCGTGAACATCATCGGGGCGTGTTTTTTGGATGGATCGTGGGCGTCCGGGATGGTGTCTTTGCCCTTGCCGTCCTTCGGCCGCCACTGGTACGCACCGCCTTGACCTTTGTGCAACTCCCAGTCGTAGCCGAAGAGGTTGTCGAAGAAGCCGTTGTCCCACTTCACGGGGTTGCTGGTCCACGCGCCTTCGAGGCCGCTGGTGATCGCATCGGCCCCGACGCCGGTGCCGAAGGTGTTCTTCCAGCCGAGGCCGAGCTCTTCGATGCTGGCTCCTTCGGGTTCGTGACCCACGTACTTGGCCGCGTCGGCAGCACCGTGGGCTTTGCCGAAAGTGTGGCCGCCGGCGATCAGCGCGACGGTTTCCTCGTCGTTCATCGCCATGCGGGCGAACGTTTCGCGGATGTCCTTGGCGGCCGCGACCGGATCGGGTTTGCCGTTCGGCCCCTCGGGATTCACGTAGATCAGGCCCATCTGAACGGCGCCGTACGGTCGGGCGAGCTCGCGGTTGCCGGAGTAACGCTCGTCGCCCAGCCACGTGCTCTCGGACCCCCAGTTGACGTCCGACTCGGACTCCCAGACGTCCTCGCGCCCGCCGGCGTAGCCGAACGTCTTGAGGCCCATCGACTCGAGGGCGCAGGTGCCCGCGAGGATCATCAGGTCGGCCCAGGAGATTTTCTTGCCGTACTTCTGCTTGATCGGCCAGAGCAGACGCCGCGACTTATCGAGGCTCGCGTTGTCGGGCCAGCTGTTGAGCGGTGCAAAGCGCAGCGTGCCCGAGGCCGCGCCGCCGCGGCCGTCCGCGATGCGGTAGGTGCCGGCGCTGTGCCAGGCCATGCGAATGAAGAGCGGCCCGTAATGCCCGTAGTCGGCCGGCCACCAGTGCTGCGACTTGGTCATGACGGCGAAGATGTCCTTCTTCAGGGCGTCGAGGTCGAGCTTTTGGAACTCCGCCGCGTAGTTGAACTCCTTGCCGGTGGGGTTCGACAGCGGGGAGTGCTGGTGGAGGATCTGCAGGTTCAACTGATTCGGCCACCAGTCGCGATTCGACCGGGCCATCGCTCGCTGAGCCTTCTTCGCTTGAGATTGAAGTTCGGTCGTCATTATTGCCTCCAATCGTTGGTTCGCGTGTTTTCTTGGGGGTCCTGACTACAAGTTACAAGGATCCGGAATTCTTGCAAAGTCGCCGGCGCGGGGGAGTTGGCCGCCGCCTTTCGGAGACTGGAAGCGGAGGCCGCAGCCCCGTTCCGCAGCCCTGTTCGATCGCAGATTGCGGCCCCGAATCGGGTCAACCATCCGGAGTTACAGGCCGTGGGTTCGACACCAGGCTGATGACCGACTGCCCCGCGACGGCGTGGCACGGCGCGTCGAGCGTGACGACCAAGAGACGCGGACCGTCGACGACGAACAGCGGTACGGCGTCCTGCCCATAATGGTCGAGGAACGCCTGCAGTCCGAATTCGGCTGTCAGCGGCGTCGCTTTGACGACGGCGCCGCGGTCAATGGCCTCGTCCAGCCGCTCGTAAAGACACTCGGCGCCAAACAAAGTGCGACCGCCCAGATGCGGGACTTCGCTGTTCTTCATGGGTTCCTGGCGCAGCGAACGCGCGAGCTGGTAGACGTGCTGTCGTCCAAAGACGTCGCGCAGGATCGTGGCGGCGAGGGTGTTGACGTCGTCGTTTGACGTCAGGGCGAGAAAGCGGCCGAGCCCGCTCAGATCGATGCGATCCAGCGTGCGATCGGAGAGGATGTCGCCGTAAACTGCGGTCAATCCGGCCGCATGCGCTTCGCGAATTCCGGCATACCGGGAGTCGACGAGCGTGGTCGCGAAGCCGGCGCTGCCGAGTGCGGCCGCGACGGCGCGGGCCACGGGGTTGGCGCCGGCAATCAGCAATCCTTCGGGCCGGGCGACAGCAAGCCCTAGGCGGCGCGCGAGCGTGCCGGCCGTCATGCCGTAGATCGCAACCGTGGCGAAGACGACGAGCAGGGTCGCCGACGCGAGGGCTTCGCCGCCGGAGCCCATTTGGATGGCGAACACTGAAGCCACCGACGCCGCGACGATGCCCCGCGGAGCAAACCACGACAGAAACATCTTTTCGCGCCACTTCAACGTCGAGCCGATCGTCGCCAGCCACACACTCAAGGGGCGAATGACCAGGATCAGCACGGCGACGAACAGCGCTCCCCGCCAACCCAAGGCCGTCAAAGATTTCGCGGAGACCCGCGCGGCCAGCACGATGAACAGGCAGGTGACCAACAGCACCGTCAGGCTTTCCTTGAACTCGACGATGCGACGAATGTCCACCCGGCGCTGATTCGCCATGCCGATCCCCATCACCGTCGCCGCGACCAGTCCGGCCTGAGGGTGCACAATTTCGGCGGCTGTGAATGCGGCGATCGCCAGCATCAACGTCACGGGGTTTTGCAGATGATCCGGCAGCCAGAAGCGGTGCAACACAAACGTCAGAATGAGGGCGGCCACCATCCCGATCGCCGTGCCGATCAAACCGGTCGTGGCGAGTCCGGTCGCCAGGGCGAGGAACGCGTGACGCAGTCCGCCGCCGTCGCCCGCCTCTGTGGCAGCTTGAAACACGAGCACGGCCAGACAGGCGCCGATGGGATCGATCACGATTCCTTCCCATCGCGCAATCGAGCTGACGCGACCGATCGGACGGATGTCACGCAACAGCGGCCCGATGACCGTGGGCCCGGTCACAACCAGGATGGCGCCGAGGAGCAACGCAGCAGATTGGGGCAGGCCCAGGACCCAGTGGGCCGACATAGTCGTCAGGAGCCAGGTGGTGGCGGCGCCGACGGTCAGCAGTCCGACGACCGGTCGGCCGACTTCGCGAAGCTCGCGAAATTCGAGACTGAGTCCCCCCTCGAAGAGGATCAAGCTCACCGACAACGAGACGACCGGCAACAGCAACGGGCCGAATAATGCGTCGGGCTCGATTAAGCCAGTCACGGGGCCGGCCAAGAATCCCGCCCCCAGCAGTGCCAGGATGGCCGGGGCCCGGATCCGCCAGGCAATCCACTGAGCCCCCACCCCCAGGACCAGGACGCCCGCCAGAACCGTCAAGAGTCGATCGGACTCAGTCATTGCGATTCCGGGGCTGGGCGCGCACTTCCGGCACGCCTCTCACGCAGTCAGACTGCGGCGACCTCACGGCAGACAATCAGGCCATCGGCCCGCGCCGCCCCATCACCAGCGAGACAATGAACAAGACCACGAAGATGAGGAAGAGGACCTTAGCGATCCACATCGCCATGCCCTCGAGCGAGTAAAAGCCCAACACGCCGGCGATCAAAGCGATGATCAGAAACACGACAGTCCAGCGCAACATTGCGAGTCTCCGCGGCTACGGGCAGCTTCGAACCGGTTAAAATCGCGTTTCCATTGATGGAAGAAACCGACTGGTTGGCGCCGGATCGTAACGGGTCGCGCCCGGCGATTCGAGAGACTTCGACCAAGATGGATCCGGATTCCTGCAAGTCGTCCGACGGGAGCGGCGGGGCCCGCGTTTCGGCGTCTGGCAGCCCGCCTTCAACGCCCGGCAGTCCAGGGCGGCAGTGGCGAATCAAATCGCGCTGGGATAAGGTGGTCGGAACGAACAACCTGGAGAAGCCTGCCATGTCGCGCGTGTCCCGTCTCCTGCCGGTTCTGCTTGGTGTGGTTCTGATTGACCCCAGCCTGACGCTCGGACCGGTGTGCCGTTCAAAGGCGCTGGGCGCGGATCCCCCGCGGCCCTTTGCCGTCTTCGTCGACGACTATTTCAACGCGGCGTTCGAGGCCCATCCGTCCATGGGCACCGCCGAAGGCTTCCATCAATACGATGACCGGCTGGAAGACGGCTCGGCCGCCGCCGTCGCGAAGCGCATCGCATCGCTCAAAACCTTCCAGAGCCGTCTCGGCAAGTTGCGTGCCGGAGCGCTTACCGAGGACGAGGCGATCGACGCCGAGATCCTCGACGGCCAGATCAAAGGGCAGCTACTCAACCTCGAGACCCTGCAGACCTGGCGGCGCAACCCGATGAGCTACATCCGCGGGCCCGCCGGATCGATCGACGGCCTGATGAAGCGCAGCTTCGCTCCGCCCGTGACGCGGTTGCACTCGGTGATCGCTCGGCTCAAAGCCGCTCCGGCAACGTTCGAGGCGCTGCGGGCGAACGTCGACAATCCGCCCAAGGAGTTCACCGACCTGGCGATCCGCATGGGCTCCGGCTCGATCGGCTTCTTTCAAAAGACG
>Ga0210390_10000700_pt1 | contig 35043 bp, 33 predicted proteins | sample IncBWH11OmetaG_FD_161050 | JGI IMG/M metagenome (GOLD analysis project Ga0210390, IMG submission 161050) | Forest soil microbial communities from Barre Woods Harvard Forest LTER site, Petersham, Massachusetts, United States - Inc-BW-H-11-O ...
CGGCCTCGGCGGAGATCACCCGCATCGATCTTGAACTGCTCAACCAGGCTGCTCAGCTGCGCCGACATCTGCACTAACTCCTGCACCGCCTTCTGCGTGTCACTCGCTCCCAGCGACGTGCTTTCCGCCGCCTGCGCGATCCCGCTGATGCTTCCGGTGATGTCTTTGCTGCCGCGCGCCGCGTCGCCCAGGTTGCGGGTCATTTCGTTGGTAGTTGCGCTCTGCTCTTCGACCGCGGTAGCGATGGTGCCCGAAATGTCGTTGATGTGGTTGATGACGCCGCTGATGGTGGCGATGGCCTCAATCGCGCCGTGAGTGTCGGTCTGAATCGCGGTTATCTTCCGGCTGATGTCTTCGGTAGCTTTGGCCGTCTGTTTTGCCAGTTCTTTCACTTCGTTGGCGACGACCGCAAAGCCCTTACCGGACTCGCCGGCCCGGGCCGCCTCAATGGTTGCGTTCAGGGCGAGCAGGTTGGTCTGCTGCGCGATGGAGGTGATGACCTTGATAACTTCTCCGATCTCGGCGCTGGAGGCGCTTAGCTTGGCAACATTGGCGTTGGCGGCTTGCGCCGTCTGCACAGCTTCTGAAGCCACCGTGGCAGCCTCGTGCGCGTTGTTTGCGATCGACTGAATGGTGGATCCCATTTCTCCTGCGCCGATGGCCACGGTTTGCAGGTTCTGACTCACCTGTTGGGCGGATTGAGAAACCACAGTGGCCTGGGTCGACGTTTCTCCGGAGTTGGCGGTGATCTGGTGGCTGGTGGCCGAAAGTTTTGCGCAGGCCTCAGATAGTTGGTAAGTGTTGGACGCGATCTGCCGCATGACCTCCTGCAGCTTGTCCATGAACAGGTTGAAAGATTCGCTGGTTTCGCCCAGTTCATCGTCGCTGGTCAGCTCGAGGCGCTGGGTCAGATCGCCTTCGCCCTCGGCAATGTCTTTGAGGCAGCCGGTCAGTTGGCGCAGCGGGGTCGCAATATAGCGTTCAATCACGACCGCGGACACGCTTCCACCACAGAGCGCTCCTATCAACAGGACCAGGATTCCAAACGTGCGTTGCCGCCGCGACCAATCCGTAACCGTATCCAGTTCTGCCTGAAAGTCCGTGGTCAGCCCGGCCTGCAGTTCCTTGAGAGACGCGCTCATCTCCCGGTTCTCCTCCGCCAGAGCCGCAACGGATTGCTGGGTCTGCGGAGTGTTGTCGGGATGCTCGATCATGTTCGAATACAGCGACTGAGAGCGGCCGTGAATGCTCTCGAATCGCTGGATCAGCGTGGTCGTCTGCTTCTGCCGTTCCGTCCGAAAGCTGACTTTCTCCTGCACCGAACGCAGCGCCGACGTCACTAACTCAGCATCTTCATCCGCCTTCGCTAACGCCTTACGGTCTTGCATCAGGACGGCGTCGTTATAGCGCTCCAGCATTCTCTCGAAGCCAGCGCTGGCTTCCTGGCTGCTCAGGGCGGCAGGAAACAGCGAACCGGAAGCCACCTGCGTGTGCTGTTGAGTCTCCGAGGACGTCCACTGCAGGAGCACCAGAAATGCCACGTAGCCTGCGGCAAATATGCCGATGCTCATCCATATCTTCGCCTTGATTCCCAGCTTTTTCATTGCCAGCCTCACCTGACCGCCAAGGTTTTCGCTTTCCCAGCGCCCGTGTTCTCGTTCACACAGCCACCCGCCCCCGGCGTGGACGCTCCTCCGGATACTGTTCTTTCAATCGGCCTGCCGTCTCCATGCTTTAGAGGGAACGCACCGGGCAGGACACTAAAGGAGCGCCCGAAGGAACAAACGACCGACCATGACGGCACGAAGCATCCTGAGGGGATTACTGTTAGATGGGCATCCTTTGTGGGCCTCAGCTGTCCTTGCTGATTGAAGTTTTGCCCTGATAGGGGCGAATTCCAACGGGCGTGTATAATCCGCCGCACTTATGCCCCCGTCGGAACGCGAAAACCCGAGTGGTAACCGGCGCGAAGACCACGGTGGATCGTTTCGTTCCTCGTTGCCGATCCGGATCGCGGTGACCGCAGTCGCGCTCCTGATCTGGTTTGGGACGCAGTCCCTGATTGGGGCGCGTGGCGCGCCGACAGCCGGAATCGTGGACAAAGTCCACGTCGCTACCGCCTCGGAGAATCGTTACCTGCATCAGCATCTCGGGTCGGCGAATGCGCTACTGGCCATGAGTTCGGCCGTCATTGACCTGCTGGGAATCTTTCTTCTGTCGAAATGGATCTTCGCCGGTGAGTTGCGACCCTTTTTGGGACTGGTGATCGTTCTGGGCCTGCGCCAGTTCATTCAGGCCGTAGTGGCGCTCCCTGCACCTCCTGATGCGATCTGGCATTCGCCGGGGATCCCGTCGCTGCTCGTAACCTACAGTGTTGCCAACGATTATTTCTTTTCCGGGCACACAGCGATTGCTGTCCTTGGGGCCGCGGAGCTGGCGCGCGCGGGCAGGCGCTGGCTGACTGCGGGCGCGGTTGGAATCGTGCTTTTCGAGGCCGCCACCGTCCTGATCCTGCGTGCTCACTATACGATGGACGTTTTCACTGGCCTGATTGCCGGACTCTACGCCGCTCACCTGGCGGAACGCATTTGCGGGAGACGAGATCAACGCTGAAGGCCCGGTCGGTCAGCCCCCCTCCAAATCCAGTTCCCTCGCCGCATCTCCCGTCGTTAGTGCCGTCTAGCGAAAATCACAAATCCGTGATTGCGATCACAGAGACCCGTGATGAGCGCCATTTGCCCTGCCGATGACTTCAAGGAAGATCGCTTGGAGAAGGTGCAGGTCGAGGTAGCGGAAGGCGTTCCCACGAGAGCGCCAGGGAGTCAAAAGTGGCAGCCGAATATACTTATCGTGTGTCGGCCTGGTGGACCTCAGGCCTTACTGGACTGGCGAAGTGCGAGTCCTCGCCCAACACCATCCATTTCTCTGAAGCCCAGGAGTTAGGCGGCCTGCAGGGCCGCTGGACCCCCGAGCAGTTGCTGCTCTGGCCCTGGCCGGATCATTTACCACCACGTTCCATGAGGTCGCGCGCGCTGCCGGTTTCGTCTTTAGCGATCTCGAAGTCGAGATCGAGGGCAACGTTCGCCGCAACCGTGGTGCGGGATGCAATTTCAGCGAGATCCTGATTCGTCCTCGGCTTACGGTGCAATCCGAAGACCTGTGCGAGGCCGGGCTGGCGTTGCTGCGCAAGGCGAAAGCCGGGTGCATGATCTCGCGCGCCATTTCCGCGCCCCAGACTCTGGAGCCTTCGGTGGAAACCGGGAAGGTCCCGGTTGAGGGCTGGAGCAACGATGGCGCAGAAGTCACGATTGGAATGTGATCAGGTGGGCCAGGAATAAAAATCATTCGCGACGAGTGGGAACAGAGTGTGCGCTGTGGGCCGTCTGGTCGTAGTCTAGTCATAATTTAGTCTGGGGGATGGGGAACGATGTCGATGTCGTGGGAAATGGAATACAAGAATCGGCTGAAAACAGCCGATGATGCGCTGCGCTGCGTCGAGTCTGGGATGCGCGTCTATATCCAGCCGGGCTGCGCCGAACCGGAAACACTGGTCGAGGCGCTCATGCGCCGCGGGCCGCATGTGCACGATGTGGAAATCGTGCACATGATGACCATGGGCTGCGCGCCCTACGTGGCACCCGAAATGGCGGGACACTTCCGGCACAACGCCGTGTTCATTGGGGCTAATGTGCGCGACGCCATCAACGACGGCCGCGCCGACTATACGCCCATCTACCTCAGCGAAATCGAAGGCCTGTTCGAGAGCGGCGCCATGCCGATTGACGTGGCTCTGATTGAAGTCTCCCCACCCGATTCGCACGGATTCTGCAGTTTCGGCGTAGGCGTCGACACCACTCTCACCGCCGCGAAATGCGCCAAACATGTGGTCGCGCAGATCAACGACAACATGCCGCGCACCTACGGCGACAGCTTTATTCACGTCAACGATATCGACGACTTCGTCGAATCCTCGCGCCCGCTGTGTGCCCTGACCAGGCCGGTCGTAACCGATTTGCAGATTGCCATCGCGCGCAACGCGGCCACCCTGATCGAAGACGGCGCTGTATTACAGACCGGCATTGGCGGCATCCCCGACGCTGTATTGCCCCTGCTCATGGACCGCAAGGATCTCGGCGTGCACAGCGAACTCGTGTCCGACGGCGTGATCCCCTTGATCGAAGCCGGAGTGCTGACCGGGGCGCGCAAGAATTTCAAGCCGCGCAAAATCATTCTGGGATTCGCTCTCGGCACCAGGCGCCTGTTTGAGTTCGTCGACAACAATCCCATTTTCGAATTTCATCCTACGGCCTATACCAATGATCCCGGATTGATCGCGCGCAACGACAACATGGTGGCCATTAATTCCGCGGTGCAGATCGACCTGACTGGGCAGGTATGTTCCGATTCGATCGGCAACCAGTTCTACAGCGGCATTGGCGGACAGGTCGATTTTCTGCGGGGGGCTTCACGGTCGAAAGGTGGCAAGGCCATCATCGCGATTTCTTCCACGGCAAAGCAAGGAACTATTTCACGGATCGTGCCCATGCTCGATCCTGGGGCGGGAGTGGTCACGTCGCGCGGACTGGTGCGCTACGTCGTGACCGAATACGGAGTCGCGTTTCTGCACGGCAAGACGATTCGGGAGCGCGCCAAATCGCTGATCGAGATTGCGCATCCCGCATTTCGCCAGGAGCTTTACGAATATTGTGAAAAGACCAAGTGGGCGCACGGTCCGCGGCACGTGCACGGCGCCACAACGAGCTAGAAACATCGGCGCTGCTGGCGCGCCGGGTCCAACCCACGGAAGGCCGACGAATTTGGCGCGGCTGAGCACGCGATTCAACCACGGCTGTGCCCGGAAACATTTCCTCCAACCTTCCACAAGCCTTAGAATTCGGACGCGGCCAATCAGGTCTCAGCCGTGAGGCGTCCTATTTATGACGGTTACCGCAAAACCCGCGGTGCAGCGCCTGCGGATCACCTTGCGCGGAGCTGTGCAGGGAGTCGGTTTCCGTCCATTTGTCTACCGCCTGGCCACAGAGATGCTGCTGACCGGTTGGGTGCTGAATTCATCTGCCGGGCTGGTGGTAGAAGTCGAAGGGGCTAGCGATCAGCTCCGGCGTTTCGAGCAACGCCTGGAGCAGGAGCAGCCGAAGGCTTCCCTCGTAACCGTCCGCGAAGTGACGTGGCTGGCGGCGGAAGGCTCGACTCATTTCGAGATTCTGGCCAGTGACCACGATTCCGGCAAGACCGTCAACGTGTTGCCCGACCTGGCCACTTGCGGCGACTGCCGCCAGGATTTGTTCGACCCCCGCAATCGACGATTCGCGTATCCCTTCACTAACTGCACCAACTGCGGGCCGCGCTACACCATCGTCACGGACATTCCCTATGATCGGCCCAACACGACGATGCGTGACTTCGCGCTCTGCTCGCGGTGTCGCGAGGAATATGAGAATCCAGCGAACCGCCGATTTCATGCTCAGCCCAATGCCTGCCCGGTCTGTGGGCCGCAATTGGATGGCACGATCGAGGATGCGGTCGAGGCGCTGCGGCAAGGGGAAATCGTCGCCCTGAAAGGCATTGGAGGATTCCAGCTTCTGGCGGACGCACGGAATCACGAGGCCGTGGCCCGGCTGCGCGAGCGCAAGCATCGCGAAGAAAAACCGTTCGCGGTCATGATGCCGTCGCTCGAAGTGGCGCGGGCCTATTGCGAAATATCGCCAGCCGAAGTGCAGTTGCTCGAATCGCGGGCCGCGCCGATTGTGTTGCTGCAGCCTAAGGCCGACACCGACATCGCGTGGAACGTGGCCCATTGTTCGCCCTATCTGGGAGTCATGCTGCCGTACTCGCCGCTGCATCATCTGCTCATGGAAGACTCCCGGTTTCCTTTGATTGCGACCAGCGGCAACCGCAGCGACGAGCCGATCGCGATTGCCAACGACGAAGCTACCGCTCGGCTGAAAGATATCGCCGACCGTTTCCTGATGCACAACCGGCCGATCGTGCGAGGCTGTGACGATTCCGTTGTTCGGCTGACGCGCGGACGCGCCGGAATCCTGCGGCGCGCGCGCGGTTACGCACCGCTTGGCATTCACGTTGGGCACAATCTTCCCCCGGTGCTGGCGGTCGGCGGACATCTCAAAAATACGGTCGCGATCGCCGTCGGCCAGGACGTTTTTCTCAGCCAACACATCGGCGATCTCGAAACCGTCGAGGCCCGCGCTGCGTTCGAGTCGGCAATTGACGACTTGTGCCGGCTCTACAGTTTTAAGCCCGAGATCGTGGCCTGCGATTTGCATCCCGATTACGCTTCAACGCAGTGGGCCGAGAGGTCGGGGCTGCCGGTCATCCGCATGCAGCATCATCAGGCGCACGTGGCCGCCTGCGCGGCGGAGAACAACGTGGAAGGTGCATACCTCGGCGTGGCGTGGGATGGTACGGGATATGGGCTCGACGGGGCGATCTGGGGCGGAGAGTTTTTCCACGTGGAAGGGAACGAGTTCAAGCGCATCGCGCACCTGCGGTCGTTCGGGCTGCCCGGCGGCGACGCAGCCGTGCGCGAAGGCTGGCGATCGGCAGCCAGCCTGCTGTTCGAAGTGGGTGATTTCGAGGCGAATGATTCTCAGACCAACGGTTCGCAAGTTCAAGCTAGCGATCGGTGGACCCAATCCCCTGATGTCAAAGAACAATCGCCGGGGAATCCCCGATTGGACGACGCCAAGGTTCGCTATATGCTCCGCCACGGCATCAATGTGGTGCCCACGACGAGCGTAGGTCGATTGTTTGACGCCGTCGCCTGCATTAGCGGCGTGGCTCGTCAGAGCCGTTTCGAGGGCCAGGCCGCCATGTTGCTGGAAAATCAAATCGGTCCTCTGCGCACGGAAGAGGCGTATGCTTTAGCCGGCGGAGATTGGGATCCTATGATTCGGGCGGCAATGGCCGACAAGCGCGCCGGAGTGGCCGTCCCGCTGATAGCGGCTCGGTTCCATAACGCGCTGGTCGCGTGGATTGTGGAAGTGGCCGCGAGTGCCAAACTGAAACAGGTCGTGCTGAGCGGCGGAGTGTTTCAGAATCGTTATTTGACCGAGCACGCGGCGGCTGCGCTGGAATCGCGCGGCTTCGTGGTCCACACGCACCAGCGGGTCCCGCCGAATGACGGCGGAATCGCGCTGGGGCAGGCGGTGATGAGCAGGTTGTACCGTCGGCAGTACAAGACAGAAAGAGCACGACTTTCATCCAAGGACGCAAAGAGCGTCACGTCTTCAGCCGAGGATTCGAAGAGCACACGTCTTCAGCAGTAACGTGGAAGAGCGGCCCTTCAGGGCCGCGTCAAAGCGACCGTCTCGATGGGCTTTAGCCCCTGTCGTGCCGGTGGAGGGTAGATCTCATGTGTCTCGCAGTTCCAGGCCGGGTGGTCGAAATCATGGATGACGGCGACATCGCCTTCCGCCGCGGGCGAGTCGACTTCGGCGGCATCCGCAAAGAGGTCAACCTCGCCTACGTTCCCGAAGCAGAGATCGGAAAATATGTTCTTGTGCACGTAGGCTTCGCCATTAGCGTGATCGACGAGGACGAAGCCCGGCGCGTCTTCAAGTATCTCGAAGAACTCGGCGGGCTGAAGGAGGAACTCGGTGAAATTCCTCAGTGAATATCGCGATCAGAGGGCCGCTGAACAGCTCTCACAGCTGATCTGGAAAAAAGTGACCCGCCCGTGGACGATCATGGAAATCTGCGGCGGGCAGACTCATACCATCGTCAAAAGTGGCCTCGAAGACTTGCTGCCGCCCCAAATCACACTGGTGCACGGGCCCGGCTGCCCGGTCTGCGTAACACCAATCGAATTGATCGACAAAGCAGTCGCCATCGCGCATCGGCCGGAAGTTATCTTCTGTTCATTCGGCGACATGCTTCGGGTGCCGGGTTCGTCGAAGAGCCTGTTCGACGCCAAGGCCGAAGGCGCCGACGTTCGCATCGTCTATTCGCCGCTCGATGCGCTGAAACTTGCCCGCACTAATCCGGATCGGCAGGTGGTGTTCTTTGCCGTTGGATTCGAGACCACTGCGCCCGCCAACGCCATGGCCGCGTGGCAGGCCGATCACGACCGCGTCGACAATTTCTCATTGTTGGTTTCGCATGTGCTGGTTCCTCCCGCGATGGAGGCGTTGCTCTCGTCCTCGAATTGCGTGGTGCAGGGATTCCTGGCCGCGGGCCACGTCTGCACCATCATGGGATACGAAGAATATTTTCCGATCGCGGAGCGCTATGGAGTTCCGATTGTCGTGACCGGCTTCGAGCCGCTCGACATTCTCGACGGCATACTAATGACCGTGATCCAATTGGAAGAAGGCCACCACGAAGTGGAGAACCAGTATGCGCGCGCCACGCGGAGGGAAGGGAACAGGCCGGCGCAGGAGCGCATTATCGAAGTCTTTGAAGTAGTGAACCGAGAGTGGCGCGGGCTGGGCGAAATTCCCGCCAGCGGATTTCAGTTACGCGGACGCTTTCAGAAATATGATGCCAACCGCCGCTTCCCGTTCTCAGGCGAAGTGGCTCACGAGTCGCCGGAGTGCATCAGTGGGCTGATTCTGCAGGGTCTGAAGAAGCCGCACCAGTGTCCGGCGTTTGCGGTAAAGTGCACGCCGGAAAATCCGCTCGGCGCGCCGATGGTTTCGTCGGAGGGCGCGTGCGCGGCCTATTATCACTATGGCAGACGCCAAGATCATGATCGCCAAGCCAATGACCGAATTCAACCTGAGTTGTCCGGTGCCCCGAGTCGCTGACGATCGCATCGTGCTGGCACACGGCGGCGGCGGACGCCTGACTCATCAACTCATCGAAAAGATTTTCATGCCCGCGTTCGGCAATTCCTTGCTCGAGCAGCGGCACGATGGCACGGTTCTGCCAGTCAACGGTTCACGACTCGCCTTTACCACGGATTCATTTGTCGTGCACCCTCTGATATTTCCCGGTGGGACGATCGGCGATCTTGCTATCTACGGAACCGTCAACGATCTGGCCATGTGCGGCGCGCGGCCGCTCTATCTAAGCGCCGGATTTATTCTCGAAGAAGGCCTGCCCATGGACACCCTACGCACCGTGGTCGCGTCCATGCAGGAAGCGGCGGCGAAGGCAGGCGTGCAACTCGTGACCGGCGATACGAAGGTCGTCGACAAAGGTAAAGGCGACGGCATCTTTATTAACACTTCAGGGATCGGGTTAATCGAAGCGAACATCAAGCAGACGATCGGGCCGGCGTCGGTTCAAGTGGGTGACGCCGTGATCGTCAGCGGCGATCTGGGTCGTCATGGAGTTGCAATTCTTTCCGTGCGCGAAGGCCTGGAATTTGAATCGCCCATACTCAGCGACACGGCATCGGTCTGGCCTGCGGTGGAAGCGCTGTTAAGCGCCGGTATTGAAATTCACTGCCTGCGCGACCTGACGCGCGGCGGCCTGGCCACTACCCTGAACGAGATTGCGTCTGACCGCAATGTCTGCATCAAGCTGGAAGAGAGTCTCATTCCGGTGCAGGAGACAGTGCAGAGCGCCTGCGAGATTCTCGGGCTCGATCCTCTGTATGTGGCGAACGAAGGGCGGTTCGCCGTGTTCGTACCGACCGCGCAAGTTGACGCAGCGCTGGAAGTGATGAAGAAGGCCGACGTCTCGCAAGGCTCGGTCCGCGTCGGGAACGTCGAAGAGACACCGGGGCGCACGGTGGTCCTGCAAAGCCGCATCGGCGGCAACCGCGTCGTCGACATGTTGAGCGGCGAGCAGCTTCCCCGCATCTGCTAACTCGCCAATGCGCGCAAAGGCGAGGCAACGCCTACAGCGCCGCCTTCTCGCCCGCCTCTCCAAATCCGTATCCCTCGGCCATCGCTCTCCGGAATTTTTCCCGCTCCTCCGGACTCATGTTGCGGCAGCGATCGCGGAAGCGCCATCCGCGATTGTGGCGAGGCCCGTGGCCGCCCAGTCCACCGAACAGGATTCGGCACAGCGCCAGCAATCCCAGCGCTTGCCAGAAGCCAAGCATGCGCCAACCGAACAGCGGCGGGAGCAGCCAGTTCCAGAGATGCATCACCACTTCGCCGCCCACGAAGGCAAACAGCACCATACCTACAATCGCCAGCGGAATCCAAAACCATCGTTTTCTCATCGCCAGTCCCTCATTTCTAAAGTTCCAGGTTCACCCGTTCGAAGTTCGCCATGTCGTAAATCCGTCACTTCGCGAATTCGTCGTACGCTCGGCGCAGCCGCTCCCGCAAGTGCAGCACCGCATACCGCTTGCGCGACAGCAGCGTATTCACGCTGACTCCGCTCTCAGCCGACAACTCCTTGAAACTGCGCCCGTCGAACTCATGGGCAATAAACACGTCACGCTGATCTTTCGGAAGTTCTGCCACGGCTCGCTCGAGTTCATCGAGCAGTACGCTTCGTGCATACAGCGCCTCCGGTCCGGCCTCCGGCGAGGGCAACAGATCTTCGAACGGCAGCCACTCGTCTTCCTCGTCCACCGCCTCGATTTCGCTGAAGTTTTCCGGCTCCTTCTTGCGGAATAGATCGGTAATCCGGTTCCGCGCCACACGAAACAACCAACCGGTCACATGTTCGATCGGCATCAGCAGCCGGTTCGCCTCCAGCAGCCGGTAGAACACATCCTGCAGAACATCCTCCGCGTCGAGCGGGTCGGGCACGCGCCGCCGAATGAAGTTGCGCAGCCGGGATTGCTCCCGCCTCACTACATCGGAGATGCGCTGGTCCTGTTCGGTCGCCATGCGATCGAGTGCCGTGAACTTCGGGCTCGCCGCTTCGCTCATCTACTGCTGTAGACGAATGAGGGGCGTGGATATTGTAGGGGGCGGCTCCGGGTACAAAACATTCTTCTGTGATCAACTAGCGAGGCAGTCCGGGCGTAATCTTCAAGCTGGAAGGGGACTGAAGGTGGAGTTTCTTATCATTGTCTTCACCGAATCACGTGGATGCGCAGCCCCAACTTCAGGTTTTTCCACGATCTGTCGGCCGTGTAGACGGGCGCCCGCAACGCGATGGCGAGGGCGAGACACGCGCGGTCTCCCAGCGACAACCCGAACACGCGGGCGTCAGCAATCAAGCTGCCCGCAGTCTTCGCTTGCTCGGCGGTGAAGGGCTGGATCTCGCCGGCGAGTCCATGGGCATCCTCCCACGCATCCTCCGAGGACCAGCCGGAGCTGACCAACTTGCCATGGACCTCGCAGAGGTTGACTGTGCTGACAATAGCCTGGGCCAGCAAATCGGCAGTCAGTTTCTCAAAGCCGCGCTCGCGATGAATCACCGCCAGGATGACAGAGGCATCCAGGACGACGTTAGTCACGCTTGGCCGCCTCACGGCGTTCGGCGAGGAACTCGTCGACCAGAGACACGCCGGGCTTCACGTGATGCCGCGCTCGACGTTGGGCCCGCTCCATACGGAGTTTCATGGTCGTAATGCGCAGCTCATCGTCGGCAAGCCGTACGATGATCTCGTCGCCGGGGTTGATACCCAACGCCTTACGAAAGGACGCAGGAATGACGACGCGTCCATTTTCATTGATTCGCAACCGCGCTTCTCCGTTCATGCCATACCTCCCTTGCAATGACATAATAACACATATATGTCAGTGATACAAGTTCGTGACATATCGTTAGACAACGTGAGAATGACGAACCGCTGAGATGCCGCAGGCGACATCGCGGCAACGCAACGGTGACTCCGGCGATGGGCGTCGGCCGCGCCGCAGTCAGGCGAAACTGATCTCAATATAAGTATCCGTGCGGGCCCATACCAACGGAATCCGCGTCATCCAATACTTGCGGTTGATCGCCTGCCGCGCCCGCGCCTGCTCTTCGGGCGGAAGGATGCGCGCCGTCGCCCCAAACTCCGCACCGGTCACCTTTCCGCGGATCGTGCAAGGCGCCACGCGCACCTGCGGATTGTTTCGAATCCGCTTGGTCTTCCCCATATCGCTGCGAGTCATCACGTAGAGGTTGCCGTCTTGTTCGCCAAACCACACCGGAGTCGCAACGCCCGCTCCGTTCTTGCGGAAAGTTGTCAGCGAAATATATTTCTGACCTTGAATCGGGGTAGGAACTTGGCTGCTCATGGGTCCATTTTAGAATGACAAAACACAAAAGTCGCCGGATTCTGATGTTTGCTCGGCTTCTCCTGTCTTCGCTGGTACGCCACGGATTGCCCCCGTCCGGTCATCTGTGTTACAAGCCTGAACATGCGTAAATGGATGAAGGATCGATTGCAGCGCCGCAAAAAGAAAACTCCGGAGCAGGGAACTGAGCCGGCGCCCCCGCCGCTGCAGCCGGCATATTTCGATGCGGAGCAAACTCCCAGCGCGGCGCCACTATCCAGCGATGCCGATCCTCAGCACCTTGAGTCGAGCCCGCGGCCGAGTTCGGGCGCGAGTCATCACGACGAGGCGGAGTTGCCGCCCCCGTCCGAATCTGAATCCGACGTGCAACCCAGTTCTGAAGAACCAGACGGCGCCGTTGAGGCCCGGCAGCCCGCCGGCGCGGGGGGAGATGCCCAGCGCGGGCGCGGACGACGCCGCCGTGGTGGCCGTGGCCGCGGAGGCCGCGGGCGCGAGCAAGCCGTTGCCCAGGCATTTACGCCAGCCGCTGCGAAAGGAATCATCCCCGATGTTTCCGCAGAAGGCGCAGGGGCGCAGCCAGAACAAATCGGCGGCGAAGCAGAAGTGGCGCCGCACGCTCCCGCGATTCCTGCCACCGTACCCGCAGCCGCGGCCCGGCCGCCCAAAGGCATCGTCGTGTTGGCCATCGGACTGCCTGGCTCCGGCAAGAGTTCATGGTTTAAACGCCACGACATTGTGCCGCTCTCCAGCGATATGGTGCGGTCGCTCTTGTTTGACGATGTGCGCGAGCAGCGCTTCCAGGATCTCGTGTTCTCAAATCTGCGTTCGATGTTGAAAGCGCGCTTGATCGCCAAGCGTCCGACGAATTACGTGGACGCCACCAACCTGACCCCGCAGGAACGTCAGCACTGGATTAAACTCGCCAAAGATTACAACTACGAAGTGCACGCCGTATTTTTCGATGTTCCGCTCGAGGTCTGTCTCGAACGCCACCAGCGTCGCGATCGTGTGGTCCCAGAAGACATGATGCGCCGCATGGCTGCCAAGCTGAAGACGCCGACCTTCGAGGAAGGTTTTGCGAAGATCACCGTGGTGCGGGTGAAGAAGAAAGAAGAATAAGCCTCAGCCCTTCAAGTGCGGCAGCAACTCCTTGAACGCCGCCGAGGAAGAAGAACGCATCATTTCATAAATCATCATTTCGGTCGACGAAATCACCGTGCCCGCTGCCCGCATACGTTCGAGGCCGATCTTCCAGTTCCACTCGGTCCGCGAGCTGACCGCGTCTGACGCGACGTGGACGAGATAGCCCTCGCGCAGCGCTCCCAGCGCCGTTTGTGTAACGCAGATGTGACTCTCCATTCCGCATAGCAGCAAAGTATTGCGCGGACCCGGCAGCCGCTTCAGCACGCTGCAAAAAGCATCGCTGCCGAAGCAGGAAAATAAAGTCTTGTCGATCGCTTCCGTCCCAGCCAGCAGGGAAGTGATCTCAGACACGGTCGCGCCCAGACCCTTCGCATACTGCGTACTGACCAGCACTGGAATGTTCAGAATAGTCGCCGCGCGAATCAGCAGCTGCGTATTCCGCACCAGTTGTTCCTTCTGAAGAATCGGCGGCAGCAACTTCTCCTGAATGTCGATCACAACCAGCGCACACTGCTCGGGCTGCAAAGGTCGGCGCGCTATCTCGGCGTATTCAGGAACGGTTGCGGCAGTCTCGAAAGCGGTGACCATCTTCGTTCCCTCGTGGCCAAACCAAGCCATCACAGGAATTCTACAGCGCTCCCCGCACCTTGGTGATACTGCCCGCAGATGCTTCCCGGTTGACCGCGCTTCTCTGGAAACATAAAATGAAACTGGGTTGCACAGCTTCAACCAGCATACTGCCCCCTCGTTCAACGGCTAGGACACCTGCCTCTGGAGCAGGTTATCGGGGTTCGAATCCCTGGGGGGCAGCCAAACTTTCCTTCGGCAGGACCAAGTCGGTTACGGTTTACCAGCCTTCCAGACCACAGCGCCCTCGGTATTGATGTACGCTGCGCCAGCGCCCCGGCTCGCCACCCGCGCCAGCCCGTGGTCGAAATCCGTGGCAGCGTCATACTGATTCTTGATCTTCATGTTGCCCGACTTGTCGAGATAGCCATACTGGCCGTCGAGCCTGAATCTGGCCAGCCCGTCGGAAAACTTAAATGCCTCCTGGTACTTGCGCATAGGAAACGCCAGATTGCCATGCGCGTCGATCCAGCCCTGCAGGTCGTGGTCGGTCGTCAGCGCGAGCCCTTCCGAATAAGGCCCGCTGGGGAAGACCTTCTGGTGAACTTCGTTTCCATGGACGTCGATTACGATCCATTGGGTTCCGAGTTGCACTTTCGCCAGACCATCTTTGAAATCCTTCGCGTCGTTGAATTTCGCGGGAATCGCCCAGGCCCCGGTTGCATCCTTGTAGCCCCAGGTGAATCCGTCTTTCATGCGGACTCGCCCGTTCACGAACGGGTCCGCTGGCTCCAGAGGCCCGGCCGGCATTCGGATCACGACCTTGCCGGTTCGATCGAAATAGCACCAACTCTTATCCATCCCCACGGCGAGATCGGCGGGATCGTCAGGAAACTCGCTTGCGCTCACAAATTGCGGCGCAATCATAACCTTCCCCTGAAGATCGACGAAACCAGTTTTGGTGGGAAGTTTTTTTCCGGAGCTGTCGACGAGGTTGTTTGCCGAGACACGCAGCAGCCCCTGATGAAACTCGCCGAGCACGCGATAGGGGATGTCGGCGATCAATTTTCCCGAGGGATCAATCAGTGAGTACTTGTCGCCGATGCGCACCACCGCGCGCGAGTCATGAAAGCTGCTGGTGCCTTCGTACTTGGGCTCGATCACGACCTTTCCCGCCAGATCGATGTAGCCGCCGAGCGACCCCGAGTGTATGGCAATGCGACCTTCGTGCACTTCGCCGGCTCCGTCATACTTCGGAGCGACCACGACCGTGCCCGAGTGGTTGATGAAGCCAATTTTCTGACCGTCCCTGATCACGTACAAATAATCGTTGTCGTGTTGCGCGAGGGCAAAAACAGCACCCAGCAGAACAAGGGCCGCAGCAAGGCTAGTTTTCATGGCCGTCAGTATAACTCCGGTTTTCAGTAGCGGGTCGAGCTTCCCATCCGTTACCATCTCACTCCGAGGCAGCTCAACAAGACTTGTCCTGGCTTGCCTCGCGCGCCCTTCCATTCATGCGAACGAATCGCAATCGCTACCGTCTTGGTGCTCTCGCACTGCTCGTGATTTTGTGCGTTCCGGGCGCGTTTGCGAAGAACAGCACACAGGTTGTGGTGATCCCAGTCGCCAACATGTACTCACATCCCAGCGATCAATCGGATGTTGTGTCGCAGGCGATCTACGGCACGAACGTGACTCTGCTGACCGCTCGCGGCGAATGGTGTCGCATCCAGACCGCGGACCACTACAAAGGATGGGTTCCAAGCCGGCATATTCGCCTCGTACAAATTGGAACTGGATACGCCACCACCGGACCGGTCATCCGGGTCGAAAGTCTTTTCGCCAATATCTATCGTGAGCCCGACGTCACCCGCCACCAGCCGGTTATCACCGTCCCGTTCGAAACCCGGCTGGAGTTGATCCCAGACGAGACTCCGGCAGCCGGGCAGAAAACTAGTGGCAATAAAGCGACGGGAACCGGGGCCGTGAACACGGCAAAAAAGACGACCGCAACAAAGACGACCGGAACCAAGACAGCCGAGTCGAATCGCCATCACGACGGCTGGCTTCAGGTTCGTCTTCCTGGTAAAACCCTGGCCTGGATTCAGTCGAGCGACGTCGTCACCGACGCGCAGCCGTTGTCCATCGCCGACTCCATTGAACTCGCGAAACGCTTCCTCGGCCTACCCTATCTGTGGGGAGGGACTTCGAGCTTCGGCTTCGACTGCTCCGGCTACACGCAGATGCTGCTGCGCGCCCGCGGCTTCAACATGCCGCGCGATGCGGACCAGCAAGCCGCGTGGAGCGGCCTGATCGCGGTCGATCGCACCGATCTTCAGGCGGGCGACCTGCTCTTTTTCGGTTCGTCGCTACGCAACATCACCCATACCGGAATGTACATCGGCGACGGCCAGTTCATTCAAGCGACCACCAACGGACATCCGGTCATCCAGATCAGCCGCCTCGATGATCAGCCCTGGACGCGTCTTCTCGTCGCCAGCCGCCGGACGAAATAATCCTCATGCCGCAAACTCTCGACGCGCTGCTCAGCGGCCTCGAAGCCGCCAAAGGCCGCTTCGGACCGGACGCAGCCGAGAAAACGAAAGCCTTGCTCGATCAGCTCGCGCGGTGTAGCTTTCGCGATCCTAAACCACTCATTCGCTTTCACGAGGCTCTGCTTTTTCTTCGCGCCTTTCCGCAGTCTGTCTCGCTCGTGCCCGGCATCGAAAAACTTCTGAATTCGTTCCATGAACGAGTCGATTTCGTTCGCGAGGCCGGCGCCGACATGTCGGAGTTTGATGACTTCGACACTTCCGGCATTGCGGGCACCGTCATGCAAGACTCGCTCAACTTCGAAGCCGCGCGCTGGCTGGCGCGCCGCATACCGCGCAACGTCGAAATTGCATGGGATGATTATGCCGAGGACTATCCGGCCGAACGCGCTATGGGATCGACCTGGCCGCGCCTCATCCCCCTGCTCGCCGAAGACGCCGACGTGGAAGCCAACATTCCCTGGCGCCGGTGGCTAGACGCCGCCCGCGGCCGCGAGCGGGACCTCGAGTGGCTGATCCGCCAGTTCGAACAGCTGCTCGTGCGCGACCGCGAGGGCGCGGAACTCTACGACTCGCTGCGTCTTCCGCTGCGCTGGCATCTCGAAAATCTCAAGTTTTCGCGCACCCGCAACTGGACGCGCCCACGCCAGTTCTACTTCCACACAGAACCGCTGATCGTGAGGAGCCAGGTCTCGCTGGCCACCGAACTCGCGCGGCCCGCGCCGCAACTCGTCAAGCTCTCGCGCCGTGAAGGCGAGTCCATTCTGCACTCGGTTCGCGAAGTGATGGCCGTGCGCTACCGCGAACTCTACGGGACCACCCTCAGCGATCCGAATTCGGTCGTACGCGCAACACTCGGCCGAGGCGTCGGGATGTATTTCTGGAGTCTGCCGCCAGCGCGGCGCTTGCCCCTACGCGCCTACGTCGCTGGCTTCACCCTCAAGAACGGAGTGCCCATCAACTACATCGAAGCCATCGGCCTCTGCGAATGGATCGAGGTGGGCTTCAACACGTTTTACACGTACCGCCAGGGCGAGACCGCATGGATTTATGCGCAGGCGCTGCGTTGTCTCTCTGCGTTCACGGGCGCAACCACAATTTCCGTCTATCCCTATCAGATCGGACAGAACAACGACGAGGCCCTCGATTCCGGTGCGTTCTGGTTCTACCGCAAGCTCGGCTTTCGCTCCGGCAGCAAGGAAATGGAACAACTCGCCAGAAGGGAAGAGCGGAAGATCGCGGCCCACCCGCAATATCGCACGCCGAAGAAAACTTTGAAGCGCCTCGCCGAAGCGCACGTATTTTATGAACCGCCGGGAAGCGTCCACGGCGCCTGGGATAATTTCTCCACTCGCAATCTCGGCTTGCAAGTGAATCGGCGCATGGCGCGCGAATTCGGTGGCGACAGCCAACGCATGCGACGAGCGGCCGTCGCCAAAGTCAGCCGTGCACTCAAGATCGATTCATCACGCTGGAGTTTGGCTGAGCGGAGCGCTCTGGAGAATTGGTCGATGGTGCTGGCGCTCATGCCGAATCTGTCCCGCTGGTCGCGACAGAAAAAGCAGGATGCAACCAAGGTTGTCCGCGCTCAAGCCGGTCCTGACGAAATGCGCTATCTGCGCCTGACCCAGCAGCATTCCCAACTACGCCAGGAACTTCTACGGCTGGGATCGAAGGTTTAACTTTTTGGCACCAGTGAGAGTCAGCGCGTGACCCATCCCATCCTGCTCTACGACGGCGTTTGTGGGCTGTGCAACCGGCTGGTGCGGTTTGTGCTGCGGCGCGATCCGGCGGGAGTTTTCCGATTCGCGGCCCTGCAGAGTCCGCTGGCGGGGCGGATTCTGGCGAGGCACGGCGTCGATGCCCGCGACCTCGACACGCTTTACGTCGTGGTGAATGCCGAGCAGGCTGACGAGATGCTATTGCCTCGCTCGGATGCGGTGATCTTTATCCTGCGACGCGTAGAAGGCACAACGCGCGCATTCTGGAGGATGACCGGATTTCTCTTGCAACTGATCCCGCGGGCGATTCGCGACTGGGGGTATGGTATGGTCGCTCGGCGGCGATACCGAGTGTTCGGTCGCTACGACTTGTGTCCCTTGCCCACTGAGGACACACGCAGCCGGTTCCTCGATCTTTAGAGCACCGATCTGTCATCAGACGCTATTCTCCGGTTCCCATCATCATGATCGGCATGGTGGGCGTGCTGGCGCCAGCCTCATTCTCGACCGTGATGGCAAAGGCCTTGGCTTCCATCCCCGAAGGCAGCGGAGGATTCACCACCGTCGCACTGCCCCGCGCATCCGGCTTGAACATCCCCGCGGGTACCGGCACACCTTGCATCGGAATCAGCCACAACTCATAGGCCTTCTGCGGCGGCAGCGGCGGCATGTTGTTGGCCATGAATACCAGGCTGCTGCGATTGCGCAGATAGAAAGCCTTGCCCTGCGGCTGCGGCGGCGTCTTCATCGCGACGAGCGTGATCCGCTGCGCCTCCGGTGCGATCAGCGGTGCGGATATCTTACGCAGGTCGTCGAGCTCGCGCGCGCTCTGGACGGCTTGTGCGCTGGCGGATGCGAGGGTTTCCTTCAGCGCCGAATTCTCCTTCGACAACGACGCAGCGAACACAATGACGGCCGCAGTCGCAGCCCAGCCCAAAGCGCCCCACCAGGACCGTCGCGGAGCTATCACCGTGGGTGCCCCATCCTTTCGCGTTTTTTGCGAAAGGGTGGGAGCCGCTTCCTTGGCTACTGCATCGAGCAATCGCTGCCGCGCCCGCGCCGGAGGTTTCGGCCCCACCGTCGAAAGCGCCAGCAGCGCTCCGTCGCCGCGCAATTGTTCGAGCTCCAACCGGCACTCAGAACATCTAGCGAGATGTTTTTCCAGGATCGCGCGGTCGTCGCCCTCCAACGCGTTCAGCGCGTAGAGGGCAAGATCCTCGGCGAATTGTTCGTGTACGCTCATCGATACTCGAACACTGATTCTTGAACTAGATCTGAAACGCCTTCCGCAGCGCAATCAACCCACTGCGAATTCTCGTCTTAATCGTTCCCAGCGGCTCGCCCGTCTTCGTCGCTATTTCCGAATGGCTCATACCTTCGAAATAGGCCATCTCCAAAGCGCTGCGCTGCAGGGTCGGCATCGTGCCCAGCACGCCGCGAACTTTTTCCGCGGCGCGCGAGCGGTCGGCATTACCCGCCAGATCGGGAGCCACCGAAACGATCACGTCTTCAATATCCGTCTCAGGCTTGCGCCGCCGCAGCGCATCGATGGAGCGATTGCGCGTGATCACCGCCAGCCACGCTCCCAGACTTCCGCGCGCGGAATCGAACGCGCCGGGGTTGCGCCACAGCTGCAAAAACACTTCCTGCAACACGTCCTCCGCCGCGCCAGTATCGCCCAATACGCGCAATGCTACCGCATAGACCACGGAAGAATAGCGATCGTAGAGCTCCGCCAGGGCGCTCTGGTCGCCCGACTTCATGGCCGTCACGGTGGCCAGATCGGGCGATATCCCTTGTCGTTCAGGATTCGGCAAACGCTCTAAGTCTCTTCTTCCTGGTAGAAATACGTATCCAAAGGCCCCGCCGGATTGCTTTGCGAAGGCCCACTCGGTTCATGCAACTTCTACTGGCTCAGCTTGATGGCCAGTTGCCGCTCGGGTTGCGTCATTTCTCCCCACAGCTTCGAAAGGTCGGTTTGTACGGACTGGTTGTCGGGGTCCTTGCGCAGGGCCAGCGCGAACCAGCGATACGCCGTCGGCAGATCGTGCGGTGTGCACAGCCCCGCCGAGTATAAAGCGCCCATCTCGATCATGGCCTTGGGATTGGCCTGATCCGCCGCGGGTTTCAAGAGCCGCATGCCGCGATCGCAATTCTGCGGCACGCCTCGTCCGTAAATATATTTCTGCGCCTCGCTTACGGGATCAACCTTTACCGCTGGCTTGAGGGCCGCGGTCGGCTTGGCCGGGGGCGAGTCGTCTGCCTTACTGGGCTTGGCGCTCGTGGGTGGAGGAGTATCGCGTACGGATGCCGGCGCTTTGGCCGCGGGCGCTGACACTGGTCCAGCGTCGGCTGTAGCATCCGCAGGCGAATTCGCCGCGCCGTCCGTTGACGGAGCAGTTGCGGCCGCTGGCGCAGCATTGGAGGGCGCACTGGTGGTTACGGGACTTGGCACCGAACTGGCGGCCGCCGGAGGACTCGCGGGTGAAGCCGCCGCACCCGTAGGCTGCGTGGATGCCGGCGTTGTCATTGGCGTTGACGTCACACCGACCGGCGGGGCGGACGTCGCCGGGGCAGGTGGGGTTGAGTCTGTAGGATTGCCGGTCGTGCCCGAAGGTGTCGACAAACCCTGCGTCGCATCAGACGCCGGCGCGCTTGCCGACGGTTTCCTCACGCCCGACCCCAGCCATCCGAAGCCCTGATTTCTCCAACGCAAATACCCGAGTCCAACGGCGAGCGCGAGAGCCAGCAGAATCAGAATGAACTTTCCCGCACCGCCGCCGCGCTCTTCCTCTTCGTCCCCGTCATCTTGCAGCAGGTAGTCGAGGTTCGACGAACTGGGAGCGGAGTTCGGATCAATGCTCAAACTTCCGCTTCGTCGAGGAGCGGGACCAGGCTGGTTGAGTCCCAAAAACGACGGCCCGCTGATGGCGGGCGCATTCTGCGCCAACGGCGCTGCGGCTCGAGGAGTCGCAGTTTGAGGGCCGATGCTTTGCGAAGGCACCGACGTCGAGGCAGCAGATACAGGTGCGCGAAGAGAGGTGGGGCGGTTCGCCGCGCTTTCAGCCGGCACCGCGGCGACGGGAACAGCTTCCGCCAGCAGCTTCGCGCCGCACATGCCGCAGAAGCGGTTCGCATCCGAATTCTCATTGCCGCAACGAGCGCAGCGCAACCGGTCCCTCCTGATTTCAACCTATAGCTTACGATATCTTGAACATTCGTTGCAGTACGAATCCGGGCGCTCGCTTCGCAGCCATCCGCAAGTTCGCTCGGCCGAGTCTGCGAGAACAAATTGGGCGGAACTGGCGTCTATGCTCTCAACCGGATATCGTCGGCCGATGCCGAAGTGTAATCCGAGGTGTAGAATCAAAACCGTTCTCTCAGCCCGCGCGGAGGTCCCAATGACCCGTCCCCTGGTGGCAAGTCTTCTCCTCCTCATCGCTCTCAGCTCTCTGGCTCTGTCACAGGTCCATACCGACGTCCGTATCGACGAGAACGTAATGTCGGTTCATCTGCTGAAACGAGTTTCTCCCGTCTATCCGCCGCTGGCGCGGCAAGCCCGCATCCAGGGCACGGTGATTCTGAAAGTGCAAATCACCAAATCAGGGGACGTTGAAAAGATTCAACTCGTCAGCGGACATCCGATGCTGGCGCCCGCGGCAATTGAGGCCGTGAAGCAGTGGAAATACGATCCGTACCTGCTGAGTGGCGAACCCGTCGAGGTCCTGACCAATGTCGCCGTGAACTTTACGCTCGCTGGCACGGCGCCAACGGCGGGTGTTGCAAGCAATGTCAGCGCCGGTCCGGCGGGAGGCGTGGCCAGTGGCGTCGTCTCTAGCAATCCGGGGGATCAGACTTCCGCTGCGGCTCCCCAGCGCGTTCGAGTTTCCGCGGGCGTGGCGCAGGGCCTGCTGGTCAGCAAAGTGAATCCGATGTACCCGCCGGATGCGAGGGACCAGCGCATTCAGGGAGTGGTCCTTCTGCAGGCCACCATCGACAAGGAAGGCAACGTTGCCAGCCTGCAGCTCATCACCGGACACCCGCTGCTGGCCCCGGCCGCCATTGAAGCCGTTAAGCAATGGAAGTATCGCCCCTACCTGCTGAATGGAAATCCACTCGAGGTCAATACACAAATCCAGGTCAACTTCACGCTGACGGAGTAAGAATCAACGGAACGTGTCGCGCACGTAGAGCGTGAAAAATGGATTCAAAGATGTGGAAAGCCGGGTGTCTGATTTTCCTGCTCGGCGCACCATGTCTCAGCCAGAGTGGCCATGCGGACAAGGCGAAGTCAGCGCCGCCGCCGCTCCCCACCTTCGAAGTAAAGTTCCAGCCCGATCCCAAGCTTTCTGTGCCGTTCGACGAAACCGGATACCCGTCCGTCTTCGCCGAAGGGTGCGACGACAGCGGGAACCCTTATGTTCAGGTGGACAGGATTATCCCTCCTCATTCCATCGAGGTTCTCAAATTCGACCCCAAGGGAATTGTTACGTTTGAGACCGGCAAGATTGCCGACATTGTAGAACCCAAGTGGATCGCAGATTTTGTCTCGGATTCAGCACTCTACATGCTGATCGAAGGCGACACCCACACGGAACAAGTCACCTCGAAGCCGGAATGGGCGAACGGAAAGGATGCCGTGTCCTGGGAGACGAAAGGCGAACCGCACTACTACATCGCCCAGTTTGATTCCGATGGTTCCTACAAAGGCGCCTCGAAACTGGATCTTCCTTTTCGCCCGACGGGTTTGTCCGGTTTTCGGTCTGGAAGCTTTCTGACTACGGGCTTCGATCAAAACAAAATCTTGCGCGTTGCACTATTGGATTCCCGTGGGCAATTACTGCGCTACATCGAATTTCCAAAAGAGAAGCAGGAAGCTGCTGAAAAGACGGTTGAGCGTGCATTCGGCTTCACTGAATCCCCAGACTCAGCTCCACTAACCCTCTCCGGTTTCGCCTCGTTCTTTCCTTATCAAGGCAACGTCCTTTACGTTCGGGGTCGCTCGGGCGCGCCGACTTATCGGATCAGCGCTGGAGGCGAGGCGAAAACCATCAAGATCAAGGCAGCAGAGGGCTACGCGGTCGAATATCTGCTTCCTTCGGACCGCAACTGGTTCGTCGTTTCGACCGAGCAGGGAAAATATACACAGGCAAAAAGCGTGATTTACGAGGTCAACCCATCCAGCGGCGAATTTCTTGGACGCTATTTTGCCGAAGGTTCGGGCCGCACAAAAGCAGTTTCCGAAGGGCAGTCCGATTTGGCGTGTGTCCATGAAGGTGAATTCATTTCTGTCCGACACCAGGGCGGAAAACTGACGGTTCTGCGCGGGACGCCGGTCCTGGCGCAGGGAGCGCCGACGGCGAAACCAAAGTCACTCCCGCCCCCGCCCTAAACGATTTACATTTCTCCTGAGCGGAGAAATGATGCGGCGCAAGAATCGAAAATGGTTGGCGACGGCCGTGCTTCTTTATCTGGCCGTCATGTGGTCCGCCTACCGCTGGAGCATCGCGCAGCGCCCGGTCGACGGCAACATTTTCGATCATATTGACCGCGAAATAAAGCGTAAGAACGCCGAGGCCGCCGCGAAAGAAGCAGCCACCCAACCCAAGCCCACGGGGGAGTCTCGTTTGACCGCTGCCGGACCCGCCTTTGTGGCCGCTCGCTACGACTCGACCCACGTTGTCTTCATGGTCGCCGAAGAAACCGAATCCCGATTTGCGGCCTCACCGCAATTCGGAGGGAAGCCCACTAAGATTTCCGTCCCCGCCAAGCCATCCGCGCCGCTCGCCGGATTGCAGGAGTTGTGGGAGCCCGATTCGCAAGCGCTGCATTTCTTCCCGGAGATCGTGCAGAAGACGCGGCCCGGCGAGCAGTGGACGCTCGGTGTCTCCGCCGACTCGACGATTCCGGTGCTCATCGACCGCACTGTGATCGCGCCCATCGGCTGCTCGCTCGCTCTCGGATTCCTCGCGTCGGTGCCGTCCGATCAACAGGCCGCCTTCGCCGCGTCGCCGCGGGAATATTTTGCCGTCCGCCGCAATCAGGTCGAATCCGTCGAGACGCCAGTGCCCCCGCACATTGCCGAACTCCCCAACTGGAAGCTGTCGCCCGCGGCTCGGAAACAAATCGAGCAGCAACTGAACGAACGCATGGGCCAGGAACTGGCGAAGATCGATGCGCGTCTGGTTGCCAACGCATCGAGCCCGGGCGCAAGAGCCGGAGATTCGCCGGTCGGCTACATCCCCCGCGCTAAGGAATGGCTCCATGCCGACCACGGACTGAAACGCGGAGAGGGCGTCCTCGACTACGACGTTCAAGCCTTCCGGCTAACACCCGACGGCGCCCCGCGCCTTTTCGTACAGGCCCGCTGGAAGCTGGCCGATGCGCCTGTATTTCTAATGGCCGCCTGGTTCAAGGAAGGGTCGACCAAAGACGAGCCGATGACGGAAGAACCTGTCAAGGCTGAATCGCTGAACCCGGAGTCGATAAAAACCTCGGCCAAGACAAGCGCGTTAAAGACAGCGTCGTTCCAGCCGCGGCCGCTGCAGGATGCTGGCCAGCCTGTCCTGTTGTCGGCCGATTCGAGTTGGTCGACCATGTTGCGCGAAGCCGAGGCCACGGGCACGCTCGGCGATCGCCTCGACTTCCAATCGATTCTCAACGAGTTCGATGCCGATCATGACGGCTGGGCTGAATTGCTAGTCCATTCCGATCAAGGCGCGTCAACTACGATCACCCTTTATCTCTACACGGACTTGGGCTTGGTCCCCATGAAGACTCCGTTCCGCCGCGACAACCAGTCGCCTGAATCCTGCGTCGACCCGTAGGCGCTGGAGCTACTACTACTTCTTCTTCACTTCCGGAGTCATCGGAGTCGCCGGAACCGCGGGCGGAGTCAACACATCCTTCGCCGCTTGCGGCAACTTGTCGGCATTGGCGACCAACAGACTCACCTGCCACATTTGCGTGGTCGAAAGCGTTTTGCCAAACCCCGGCATTCCAGTCATGCGAATGCCGCCCGAAACTTTCCAGTAAGTTTCCCCCGGAGGATCGTCGGTCACGCCCATACCGTTCATCAGCTCCGGCGGTTCGGGAAACATTCCTTTGGCGATTGCCGTCTGCGGCTGTCCGGGCAGGCCGTGACACACCGCGCAATTCTCTTTGTAGATCTGCGCGCCCGCAATGTATCCAGCCTCATCTGCGGCGATGGGCACCGACTTCGGCATTTCCTTGTCCAGGCGGGCGTGCAGGGCAATGCGCGCCAGCGTTTTCTCAAACGGCATCGGCGGCGCCGACGTCGCCACCGGCGCGCTTCCTGAAGAAAAATAGAAATAGACGCAAACCGGAACCGCAATCAACCCTAGAATCAGCCCGATCAGAAACTTGCGCATGCCTTTCTCCCTTATGTTTCACGTTAACTTGGACATTCATACTAAACCAAAGGGGCGCGTCCCCGAATGCGAAAGCCCGAAGCCGAATGCTAAACTCAGCATCGGTATGCTGACTCACCTGGAATGCACCCGCTGCGGCGAACATTATCCCGCCGACCGTCCGCAAACGGTTTGCCCTAAAGACGCCGGCATTCTCTATGCGCGCTATGATCTTCCGGCCATCAAGCGCGCGTTTTCGTCTGCAAGTTTGTCGGGACGCGCGCCTACCATGTGGCGCTACGATGCGATTCTGCCCGAGGCGGATTGCGTTTCGCTGGGCGAAGGCTTCACACCCATGTTGCCCAGCCGCGAATATCCGAATGTCTATATTAAAGATGAAGGCCTCAACCCTACCGGTTCGTTCAAGGCCCGCGGCCTCTCCGCCTGCGTGACCATGGCGCGGCACTTTGGTCTGAAGAAACTCGCGATTCCTTCCGCGGGGAACGCCGCCGGAGCGCTCGCCGCTTACTGCGCCGCCTCTGGGCTTGAGGCGCACATCTTCATGCCGAAAGATGTGCCCATGGCCAACCGCATCGAGTGCGACTACTACGGCGCGCACGTTACCCTGGTCGACGGTTTGATCAGCGACTGCGCCCGCAAAGTTGCGGAGCTGAAGGAATCTGAGGCTTGGAAGAAAGACGGGTGGTTCGACGTCAGCACCACCAAAGAGCCGTATCGCGTCGAAGGCAAGAAGACGATGGGTTACGAAGTCGCCGAACAACTGGGCTGGAGAATGCCGCAGGGGATCATCTATCCGACGGGCGGCGGCGTTGGCTTGCTCGGCATGTGGAAGGCGTTTGAGGAAATGGAAGCGCTGGGCTGGATCGGTTCCGAGCGCCCGAGGATGATTACCGTGCAGGCTGCCGGGTGCGCACCGATCGTGAAGGCCTGGGACGCTGGCCGGAAAGAGTCGGAAATGTGGCCGAACGCAGCAACCCTGGCCTCGGGATTGCGCGTGCCTAAGCCTTACGGTGATTATCTGATCCTCGACATACTTAAGAAAAGCCGCGGTACGGCGGTTAGCGCCACCGACGAAGAGATCGTTGACGCCACGCGCCACTGGGCGAAAGTCGAAGGGATTTTCGCGGCGCCCGAAGGTGCGGCGTCTCTGGTCGCGTATCGCAAACTCCGCACCAGCGGATTCTTCAAGCCTGAAGACCTGGTCGTGCTGTTCAACACCGGCAGCGGCTTGAAGTATCTGGACGTTCTCGATGGTAAGGTGGGCACGGGCACCTCGCCCGGGCGTCCCGCGCAAGCGAAGCCAGCCGCGCGCCAAATCGGCGGCATCATCGGGCCGTACTGAATCAGTAAAGTAGAGGTAGCGATCCTTCGATTGCGCCGTGGCCTTCGCTTCGCTCTTGCCAGGGCTGCGCTCAGGATGACAACGCAATGGTGACGCGCAACTCCTCCGTGATCCTGCAGGCGCTCTGTGTTTAAAATGAAACTCTTCCTATGACTGACCGCCTGTACTACCACGACTCTTTCCTTTACGACTTCGACGCTGAAGTGAGCGAGGTTGTCGGCTCTCTGCGTCCGGGGCTGATTCTCGATCGCACTGCTTTCTATCCCACCAGCGGCGGGCAGGTTCATGACACGGGATTGATCACCTCCGACGCCAACGCCCGATTCCGCGTGACCAAGGTCGCTGACACTGAAGACGGACGGGTCGTTCATTATGTCGAGGCCGTCACCGATAGTCAGGATAAGAGCGCGGGCGATCTCAAACCTGGAACCCGCGTCCGTGGCCAGATTGACGCTGCCCGCCGGCGCGACCACATGCAGCAGCACTCCGGACAGCACGTGCTCTCGGCTGCCTTTGTTCGGCTGTACGACATCGCCACCGTGTCGTTTCATATGGCCGACGATTACTGCTCGATTGATCTCGACGCGGCGACGCTGACCAAAGAGCAGATCGAGTCCGCCGAGCGCCTGGCCAACGAAATCATTCTGGAGAACCGCGGGGTCGACATTCGCTTCGTGACTCGCGACGAAGCGGGACGGCTCGGCCTGCGGAAATTGCCGCCGACTGAACGCGACGAACTGCGCATCATCGACATTCGCGACTTCGACCTCAGCGCTTGCGGCGGGACGCACGTGGCGCAGACGGGACAGATTGCCAGTATCTTGTTGCGCAAAACTGAAAAAGTTCGCCAGGGCTGGCGCGTCGAATTTGTTGCCGGGCAGCGCGCGGTCGCGACCGCGCGACGCGACTTCACTGCGCTTACCGAAACTGCTGCGCTTTTTTCCGCGCACATTTATGACGTGCCGCTGCAGGCGCGCAAGGCGCTTGAGGAGATTCGGATGCTGCGCAAGCAGCGCGAGCAGTCGCAGGAGGAACTTGCCGCGGCGCAGGCTGCCGCTATGCTCGCCGAGACCGCTGAAGTCAACGGACGCAAGCTCGTGGTGCGCACACTCGCTGACCGCGAACTGAACTTTGTGAAGTTGCTGGCGCAAAAACTGACTCGACTTTCTCCCCACGCGGTGGCGCTGCTGGCCACCTCTTCGCCGCAAGCGTCGCTGGTGTTCGCGCAGTCCGCAGGACAGCCTTTCGATATGGGCGCGCTGATGAAAGAAACGATGGCGGAGCTGGGCGGGCGCGGCGGAGGGAGTAAGGATCTGGCGCAGGGCGGCGTGCCCACTGCTGACGGGATCGAGACCGTGCTGAAAGCGATTGCCGAAAAGATGATCGCCTGAAAAAGCGGAGGGTGAGCCGGAGAGGGAATTTCGAAAGCGGGGAAGAAACCGGAGTGACCTGGAAATACTTTGCCCACGTTTCGATGTTCTGAAACGTGGGGTCCTGCGAATCGCGCTCTGGTTTAGGCCGGTTGCTGCGGTCTGCGCGCCCGCTCCCACCAGACCTTGGGATCGTCGGGACGGTTGAGGATCTTCGACAATTCCACTTTGATTTCGCGCAGGCGGTTGGTGCGTAATTCGAGCGCAGTCTGATCGACCGCATTGTGCCCACTTTTTTCCGAGAGTCGGGCATTCAGGTCGCGCAGATCGGCAATTTCCTGGCGAAGGCTGGAGAGACGTTCCGAGATATATGGCATCCCCTCGATCATACGCTCTATTTGGTGAAGCGCCGGTTAATTCGGTCGCGCGGGGTTGGCAGGGGCGCAGATTTTTTTTTGTCGTTCTTCCTAAGATATTCATTCTGCGCAAGTTTCCGGGCGGGGTATCGCGATGCCTGGCCAAAATATTGGGATGGAAGGACTTGCGGGCAAAATATTGTGAAACAAGGACTTCGGTTTGGGCTGACGGCCTCTCCCGGGATGAGGTCGGGGAGGGCTGATGGGGAGAGGCCGCGCACATGAGATGAGCTTGCGCCTTTCAAAATCCTCGGTAAAGGTTGTGCGTCACAAGAATGAAATATTGGCTGTGGAAAAGTTCGGGGTGCTCGGCCGGGGAACAGCGGGTTCCCTTCGACTTCGCTCAGGGCAGGCTCTCCACTGCGCCATCGCGTTCGCTCCGGCTCCGGTCGGAATGACGGAGGGGATTAGCGGCGCCAGCGTCGCATGTTTTGCCGTTAGTCGGTTGGTGCCCCCGGGTGTAGACTTGCTGCCGCGGATACGGGCCGAACGATTTGCCGGTCCGCTTTTAGGTATCCGGAGGCCAGCCATGTCCTCGAAGAGCAATGTTTTAAGTCTAGTTCGCTCGCTTGCTATTGCCCTCGCGTTTCTCACACTGCTGATCTGCTTCGCTGAGGTGGTTGTCGCCGCTCCACGGACTGCGGCGTGGGAGCGACAAGCAAGCCAAGCTTCGCAAACGCCTTTATTCCTGCCGCCAGTGAATTACCTCGCTGGTCCAGGCGGCCCCGCGTCGATTGCGGTCGCCGATGTGAACGGCGATGGGATTCCCGATCTCATCGTGGCCAACTGTATCGGATCGGGGGATCAGCCTTGTGGTGGGGAGGGCGCTGTCGGGGTTCTATTGGGAAAGGGCGACGGCACTTTCCAGCCCGTTGTTACTTATGATGCGGGCAAATATGGTTCCATGTCGGTCGCCGTAGGCGACCTGAATGGCGACGGCAAGCCTGACCTGGTGGTAGCGAACCCGTGCACCACCCAATTCTTTCCGTTGAATTGTCCGAGCGATGGTTCGGTGACGGTTCTGCTCGGCAATGGTGACGGTACATTTCAATCGGGTGTGGTTTACGACTCAGGTGGAGCCTCTACCCAATCGGTGGCGATAGCGGATTTTGACGGAGACGGGAAACTGGACGTAGTCGTCAGCAATCTTTATCCCGCCACGGTGAGTGTACTACGAGGCAATGGTGACGGAATGTTGCAATCGGCCGTGACTTACGCGTCCGGAGGACACCTTGCGGGCTTCGTCACGACCGCAGACGTAAACGGTGATGGTAAGCCGGACATCATCGTCGCGGATGAATATGGATCCTTCTATCTAACCACTGGCTCGATTGGAGTGTTGTTGGGCAATGGGGACGGGACCTTTCAATCGGCCGTAACCTATGGCTCCGGGGGGAAGGCCGCCGAATGGGTCGCCATCGCCGACGTGAATGACGACGGCCGGCCGGACTTGGTGGTTTCGAACTTGTGTGGGTTCAGCGGGCGAGCGAACTGTGGCGGATCGTTTCCTGGAGAGGTTGGCGTTCTAATCGGCAACGGCGACGGGACGTTTCAGCCCGCCGTGTCCTTCTCATCGGGAGGAAATTCAGCGACATCATTGGCGGTTGCAGACATAAATGGAGACGGGAACATCGATGTTGTAGTTGGAAACCTGAATTCCAGCACGGTTGGTGTGCTCCTGGGAAATGGTGATGGGACGTTTCAGCCGGCAACAACGTTCAAGGCAGGCTTACATCCGTATGTGTTAGCCGTCGCCGATTTGAATCGCGATGGCAGGCCCGACATCGTGTCGTACGGCTACTCGCCATTGGCGGTGGCGGTACTTTTGAACAGAAGCGGAGCTCAACCCACGAGCACTGCCCTCGAGTCGAACCTGAATCCAGCGATCTACAGGCAGAAAATTACATTCACGGCCGCCGTTCCTAGCTCCGGCGCGATCCCACCGACGGGGAAGGTAACATTCCAAGGGAAATCGTTCTCTGGGACTTTTGGTCTTGGTTCCGCCATGCTTAACGGCAGCGGGGTCGCTACAGTCACGCAATCCTATCTCAATGCCGGCGCCTATTCGGTTTCGGCGGTTTATACGGGCGACATAAATTACCTTGGCAGCTCATCCGTCGCGTTGAAGCAGACTGTAACTCAGGCAATGAGTGCGGCCACGATCACGTCGTCGGCGAACCCCTCTTCAGCCGGCCAGGCTGTTACGTTTACAGCTTCGATCACGTCGTCGACGGTGACGCCGACAGGAATTGTGACTTTCAGCGCTGGGGAAAACGTCCTGGGTACGGCCACGCTCAGCCACGGGAAAGCGACGCTGTCGGTGTCGTCGTTGTCGGTTGGGTCGACGGCAATCGCGGCGACCTATGCTGGGGACTCCGACATAGGGGGAAGTTCGGCGACGCTACGGCAGGTCGTGCAGTAGCAGGGCGCTGCGCGAGGAACTAAAGCGAGGGGCGTGCTCTGTGGGAAGGCATCGGATGGCCCGAGGGGGAACAGCGGGTTTCTCCACTGCGCCGTCGCATTCGCTCTGGCTCCGGTCGGAATGACAAATTGTTTTTGGCTCTGGCTCGATTGTGTCAGGGCTTGTGGTGCCCACTCGTCGAAAACCGCGACGAGTGGGGCAGCCGGGTTCGTGGCGGAGCCGTGAGAACAACCCTCTACCGTAGCGCCCGCCGAAGTCGAAATCCCCACTCTAACGTCGCAGAAGGCGCGACGTTAGAATGGGGTACCGCGCGGATCTTTACTCTTGCTCTTCTTCTAATTATTGGGTGGTTACTGGGCGCTGCAGGTTACTTCGTTGTTCCAATCTACGAACGAGCCTTGCGGGTTATTGCGCCAGGCCCAGACGTGGAGTTCGAAGAAGGAAGGGATGTTGAAACGGTTGGGGGCTGGGACGAAATTGAACACCTGTCCGTTGAGCACCGGAGGAGTGTTGTTATTGGCGGCCAGCCAGCTGGCTGAGTCGAGGATGAATTCGACGCCTACCAGAGTCATCTTGCCATTGGTGGGTTCGTAGATGAGCGCCTGGGGTTGAGCGGGATCGAGGGTGAGATTGCCGAGCAAAGTACCGTTGACGTAGTGGACGCCCATGGCTCCGTGGTCGGTGCCGGCGACGCAACCTAGAAATGGTCCGTAGCCGGCGGCGGTAGCGTTGTTGACGTTGATGAACTGGCGCGTGCCTTCGCGAACCTGTTTCACCAGCTTCTCCGAGCTGGAATCTGGAAGGGCAGCGTGATTGTGAGCCCTCTGGGCGACGAGCAGGGGCGTGGCAACGGCTACGCTGAGCACAGCCAGACTGAGAGTTCGCAGGATCGATTTTTGCAGCGGATGGGAGATCGGTGTCGTCATGTTTTTTCCTTTGTGTGTTCTTCATTGAAGTCATCGTTGAAATTGTCAGCCGCGAATCGCTTCTGGCGGTCGACCCGACGGGAGCAATCTCGCATCGAACTGTGAGGCGAGCAATGCTGGCGACCTCCTTCCTTCCCCAAAATTTCCTCCATTGGATAACCCCAATAAAAACTTCGATTTAGCGGCATTTCGAGAGAAGCTGAAGTCTTCGGGATGTGGTAGCCTTGGTAGCTTGATGGGAGAAGTTCGTATGTTGACTGCGGCTCCAGCTTCGCGGGTTTTGCGGTTTGACGGGTTTGAGCTTGATGTTCGGGCCGGCGAACTGCGAAAGGCTGGCGTCAAGCTGCGCCTGCAGGGCCAACCTATTCAGGTGCTGGCTACGCTGCTGAATCGGGCCGGCGAACTGGTGACCCGTGAGGAACTTCGGGCGCAGGTTTGGCCGGCGGAAACCTTTGTTGATTTCGATCACGGGCTGCACAACGCCATTGCGCGGCTTCGGGAGGCGCTGGGCGATTCGGCGGGAACTCCGCGATATATCGAAACGCTGCCGCGCAGGGGATACAGATTTATTGGCACGGTGGAACGAGTCGGGGTTGAAGAGCCCGCGCTGACTGGGCCGAGCGAGTCGTTCAGGGAAGCTCCAATAGTTGCGGCTTCTGGCAGGCCTCGACGGACGGTCGTCGGTGTGCCGTTGATGGTTGTTGCGGGCGTGGTTGCCCTCGCGATCGCCGCGGTTCTCGTAGCGGTACCTCTTTCGCATCGTGCGGCTGTCACACCGTCGGTGCGGTCGATCGCGGTGTTGCCGCTGGCTAATTTTTCAGGGGATCCAGCGCAGGAATTTTTCGTCGATGGCATGACGGATGAGTTGATTACCGACCTCGCCAAGATCGGCTCGCTGCGGGTTATCTCGCGGACTTCCGTAATGGCGTATAAGGGCACGAGCAAGAGTTTGCCGGAGATTGCGCGCGAGCTGAATGTGGATGGGATCATTGAAGGATCGGTGACGCGGTCGGGGCAGCGCGTGCGGATTACGGCGCAGTTGCTGTATGGGCCCAGTGACAAACATCTTTGGGCCGAGACTTATGAGCGTGATCTGGGGGACGTGCTGGGATTGCAGAGCGAAGTGGCGCAGGCGATCGCGCAGCAGGTGCGGGCGCAGGTTACGCCGCAGCTGCAGGCTCGTTTTCGCGCGGCGCGGCCGGTCAATCCGGAAGCTTACGATGCTTACCTGAGGGGGCGCTACTATCTGTCGAACATGTTCACGATGGCGCACCCCCTCAATATGGCGAAGAACTATTTCGAAGAGGCGGTGCGAAAAGATCCCGGATTTGCAGCGGCTTATTCGGGGCTGGCGGAGGACTACATCTATCTGGCGATTTTCCGGCAGATGCCGGCAGAGGCCGCTCATCAGCAGGCGGAAGACGCTCTTCGGCATGCTCTGGCGCTGGATGACAGTATCGGCGAAGCTCACGATGCGGCCGGTGTTTTAAGTTGGCGGTACAGCTGGGATTGGGACTCGACCGAACGAGAGTTGGACCAGGCGATTGCTTTGGCGCCGAGCTACAGCTGCGCCCATGAAGATCGAGCGGAATACCTCGCGTTCCGGGGACGACGGGCAGAGGCTGAGGCGGAGATGGTCAAGAGCCTGGAGTTGGATACTAGCATTGGGTCGTTCCTGACCGAGTCGGCGGTTTATTTTCAGCTGCGCGATTTCGATCGGTTGGTCGAGGCTAGCCGCAGAGGGATGGCTTTGAATCCGAATGAGTGGTTTGAGCATTTCTATCTGGGCGCGGGCTACGAGGGGACGGGTAAAGGGCTGGAATCGATCGCGGAGTACCAGAAGGCGGTCGAGTTGTCGGGCGGCGATCAGGATGCCATGGCGGCGCTGGCGCATGCCTATGCGGGCGTGGGGAGACGCGCTGAAGCTCAGAAGATGCTGCGGGATTTGGAGCAGAAGTCGGGCAAGGTTTATGTTTCGCCTTACTTGATCGCGACGCTGTATGGGGCGCTGGGTGATAAGGACACGGCTTTCGAGTTTCTGGAGAAGGCCTATCAAGAGAAATCGTTGGACCTCTCGTGGTATGTGAAGGCTGATTTGCGGATGGATAGTCTGCGTGGGGATCCGCGCTATGAGAGCTTGCTTGGGCGCATGGGATTGAAGGAGTAGAGCCAGTCTGAATCTCGGTCCTGGAGGGTGCCCCGTTCAAGCTCCGCTTGAGCGGGGTTTTTCTGTTTGAGTGCTTAACGTTGCTTTCAGGAATGTTCCTGCTCGTTCTCGCCTTTGCGCGGTCCACTGCGATTCGATTTCTACCACGCAGGTTTCCCCGGTCGCGTAGTGGCGGAAACTGCTCCACGGCCAGTCCTCGGGCTTGGGCACGAGTCCGCGCTTTACCGGATTGCGGTGAAGATAGCGCAGCTTTTCCACGAACTTGCGTTCGCTCCAGACGTTGAAGTCGTGGTATCGCTCTTGCCAGAACGGTTCCTCGGCGCGGAGAGCGAGGCGGCGTGCTACTCCTTGCTTCAGGGATTTCAAGGCTAGGGCGAGAGTGCTGCGCTCGGGTTCGTTGAGCAGCAGGTGCACGTGCTCTGGCATTATGACGTAGCCGTAGATGCAGAGTCCGTAGGATTGCCGGATCCTTTCCAGTGCGGAGAGGAAGGTTGCGCGAGCGTTCGTCGCTACGAGTTTTGGTTGGCGGTGGTAGCAGCTAAAGGTCAGGAAATGGCTCTGGTGGGTTTGGTGGAAACGATGGAGGGACCACGGCATCAGCGATAGTTTATTTGCGCGAGGTTGTGGATGTCTGTGACGGATGAACATCGAGGTCAAAAACCCCGCTCAAGCGGAGCTTGAACGGGGCACCCTCGGGATTCGTTGTAGTTCGGAAGTCCGGGATCGACCGCTGGCCTTTACCGTGTGCAAGTCCGCGTGATATCCTCAATAACGTCACAAAGATAAATCGAAACCAAAGAGACAGGAGTGCACCAGGCAAGTGTTAGCCAGAGAGCACAAGAAATCCCTCATCGACCAATACGGCACGCATCCGAGCGATACCGGCAGTCCTGAAGTCCAGATCGCGTTG
>Ga0210390_10000701_pt1 | contig 34920 bp, 32 predicted proteins | sample IncBWH11OmetaG_FD_161050 | JGI IMG/M metagenome (GOLD analysis project Ga0210390, IMG submission 161050) | Forest soil microbial communities from Barre Woods Harvard Forest LTER site, Petersham, Massachusetts, United States - Inc-BW-H-11-O ...
CGGCGGCGGCAACGACATCGCCAGTCTCACGCAGATGATCGTCGCGATGAAGCACGAGAAGCGGCGCTTTGTCGAACGGGTCGATTTCGTGACCAGCCCCGGCTTTCTCGCGGGCGGCAGCAGCCGGCATGATAGCGGGCTTGTCGCCGGAGGCATGTACCGGGTGGTGACCGACCTCGGTCTTCTCGGCTTCGACGAGCAGTCAAAGCGGATGACGTTGCTCGCCGTGCATCCCGGCGTCGCCGCCGCCGACGTGCGGGCCAACACCGGCTTCGAACTGCTGGCGGCCCCCGATCTTGCGGTCACCGACCCGCCGAGCGACCATGAGCTCGCGGTGCTGCGCCATCTCGACCCCGACCGCCTCTACACCGCCTGAGCACGTCGGGTTCTCGACGGATTCGCCCATTACCCTCACTTACCCACTTCTGGCGAGCCGGGTCCCCCCCTCTCCCGCAGTGCGGGAGAGGGGGCCGACCGCCGGACTACGATCCTGAAGGAGGCGGGTTAGGGTCACGGAGAAAGACGAGCGATGACGATCTTCACGAACACCTTCGGCCTCGCGATGCGCAACTTCACGACCTGGCCGCAGATGCCCGACCCGCAGGCGCTGATCGACTACGCGGCGCGCGCCGAGGCGCTCGGGTTCGACTCGGTCTGGGTGTGGGACCACATCCTCTTGGGCGTCGACCCGCCGTTTCCGATCATCGACTCGCTGACCCTGTTGAGCGCCGTCGCCGCCCGCACCCGCACCATCAAGCTCGGGACCGGCGTGTTGGTGCTGCCGTTGCGCAACCCGGTCGTCCTCGCGAAGGAACTGTCGAGCCTCGATTTGATCGCCGGCGGCCGGCTGCTGCTTGGCATGGCCTCGGGCTGGTACAAGCGCGAGTTCGACGCGGTCGGCGTGCCGTTCCACGAGCGCGGGCGGATCATGGAGCGCAACCTCGAAATCCTGCGCCGGCTGTGGACCGAGGACCAGGTCAACGGCGAATACCCGCCGCATCTGTTGCGCGGCTCGAACATGGCGCCAAAGCCCGCGCCGCTGCCGCCGATCCTGATCGGCGGCTATGTCGACCGCGTGCTCAAGCGCGCGGCGCTGAACGGCGGCTGGCTGACCTATTTCTACACGCCCGCGAGCTTTGCCCAATCCTGGGCGAAGGTCTGCGGTTTTGCCGAGGCGGTGGGACGCGATCCGGCAACCCTGCTCAACGCCAACCAGCTGGCGATCTACGTCGGCGCGTCGCGGCAAGCGGTCGAGCCGGCGATGACGGAGTGGCTCGGCCAGGAATGGGACTACGCGTCGTGGAGCCAGTCGACCAAGGATTCGGCGGTCATCGGCACCGTCGAGGACTGCGTCGCCCAGTTGCGCGCCCAGCTTGCCGCCGGTGTGCAAAAGCTGATCCTGATCCCCTACCGCTACCAGCCCGACCAAGTCGAGATCATCGCCCGCGACATCATCCCGCGACTACAGGAGTAACGACTCTTCTAGTCCAAAGAAAAACGCACCCTGTTATATCCTCATCACGCTGGCTTGGCCCGGTGGTGGAAGCGTTGTAGCGGCTCCGAGGAACGTGGATGGCCGGAACAAGTCCGGCCATGACTTTTGATGTGACAGGACCGGGACCTCGGCAGCGTGCGCAGCTGCCAACGAAAATCGGGATCTAACCGCGAAGCAAGCGCAGCATCAGCCGAGGGTCATCTCGGGAAGGGTTACGATCTCGACGCCGGCGGCTTCGAGGCCGTGGCGCACGGCGCGCGCCGCGATCACCGCCGACGGCTCGTCGCCATGCAGGCACAATGTGTCGAGCTTGACCTTCAGCCGCTTGCCGGTGCGCGAGACGATCTCGTCGTCGGCCACCATCCGGACGACGCGGTCGCGGATCTCGTTCGCGTCGTGCAAGACCGCACCCGGGATCTTGCGCGAGGTCAGGTTGCCGTCGTCGTCGTAGAGCCGGTCGCAAAACCCCTCGCGCGCCAAGGGCAGGCCCAGCTCCTGCGCCGCCTTCTCCATCTGCGAGCCGGCGAGCGCCACATAGATCAGATCGCGGTCGACGGTCTTCATTGCGCGCCCGACCGCCAGCGCCAATTCGAGGTCCTCGGCCGCCATGTTGTTGAGCGCGCCGTGGGTTTTCACATGGGTGACCTTGCCGCCGACATAGGCCGCCATCGCCTGCAGCGCGCCGATCTGGTAGGCGATCATGTATTCGAGGTCGCGCGGGCTCGTGTCGATGCGGCGCCGGCCAAACCCCCACAGGTCGTTGAACCCCGGATGCGCGCCGATGCTGACCCCTTCGGCGGCGGCGAGGGTGACGAGCCGGTGCATCGTCGCCGGGTCGCCGGCGTGATAGCCGCAGGCGATGCTGGCCGAGCGGATGATCTTCATCAACGCGGCGTCGTCGCCCATTTCCCAGGCGCCAAAGCCCTCGCCCATGTCGGCATTGAGGTTGATCGCTTTTGCCATCGCCCGATCCTCGTCCTATCGTCCCGCACCACCTGATATCGGCAATTGTAGCAAGGAATTCGATGCCGGTGCGTTTCCTGTCGGTCGGCGACCGCGCGCTCGCGGTCGAGTTCGGCGACGCGGTCGACCGCGGGCTGAGCCGCCGGGTGCTGCGCCTCGAGCGCGCGCTGCGCGCCGCGCGCCTGGCGGGTGTCGTCGAGAGCGTGCCGAGCTTTCGCTCGCTTCTCGTGCATTACGACCCGCTCGCCGCATCCCGCGCGGATCTCGAAGCCGCGATCGCCGGGCTGCTCGACCGCGACGCGGACGCCGCCGCCACGACGCGGCTGTGGCGTATCCCGGTCTGCTACGCGGGCGAATTGGCACCCGATCTCGACGAGGTCGCCCGGCTGACCGGCCATACCCCGGCCGAGGTCGCGAGCCTCCACAGCAGCGTGCGCTACCATGTCTACATGCTGGGGTTTCTGCCGGGGTTTCCTTATCTGGGTGACCTGCCGGCGGGGCTCGCGTTGCCGCGGCGCGCCGACCCGCGGGTGCGGGTGCCGGCCGGCTCGATCGCGATCGCCACGAGCCTGACCGCGATCTATCCCTACGAGAGCCCCGGCGGCTGGCATCTGATCGGGGCGACGCCGGTCCGCCTTTTTGATCAGGCCCGCACCCCACCGGCATTGCTCGCCGCCGGCGACGCGGTGCGGTTCGAGCCGATCGACCTCGACGCATTCGCCGCGATCGGCCGGGCGGTTGCGGATGGCGGCTATCCGCTCGACAGCGTGCCGATGGCGCCATGATCCCTGGTTTAAAAGTGCTGAGCCCCGGCCTGCACACGACGGTGCAGGACCTCGGCCGGGTCGGCTACCAGGCGCTCGGTGTTCCGGTTTCGGGTGCGCTCGACCCGCTGGCGCTGCGCCTCGCGAACGCCCTTGTCAGCAACTCATCCGGCCTCGCCGCGCTCGAAATCCTGTGGAGCGGGCCGACCATGGAGGTGACGGCCGAGGCGGCGCGGGTCGCCCTCGGCGGACCCGGTGCCAGCCTCGCGGTCGGCGGCGAGCGTCACGTCGTGCCGGCCTGGCAAAGCGTTACCCTGGCGCGCGGCGAGGTCATCCAGGTCAACCTCGGGCGGGAGTCGGTTTGCACCTACCTGGCCGTCGAGGGCGGGGTCGCGGTGCCCGCGGTCCTCGGCAGCGCCTCGACCTATGTTCGCGCCGGGCTCGGCGGCTTCAAAGGGCGGGCACTGCAAGGCGGCGACGTCGTGCCGCTCGCGGTCGACAGAGCACTCGAACGTGACGAATGGCGTCTGTCGCCGCCGCCGCCCGCGCTCTCAGAGGAGCCGGTTCGCGTCGTCCTCGGGCCGCAGGACGATCGCTTCGCGGACGACGCGCTGGCAGCTCTTCTCGACGCCGAGTTCGTCATCTCGAAAAGCGCCGACCGGATGGGCATGAGGCTCGACGGCCCATTGCTGCGCCACCGCCGGGGTTGGGACATCGTCTCCGACGCGATCGCCACTGGCGCTATCCAAGTGCCGGGCTCGGGCCAGCCGATCCTGCTGCTCGCCGACCATCAGACGACCGGCGGCTATCCAAAGATCGCCATCGTGATCTCGGCCGATCTGCCGGTCGTCGGCCGGCGCCGCCCCGGCGACGCGATCCGCTTTGCCGAGGTCTCGGTGGCGGAGGCTGAAGAGCTCGCCCGCGACCTCGAGCATCACGTCGCCGCCCGGATTGCGTCGTTGGAGGCGGCGGCCGCCGCCGGCGGCATCGACCTCGGCTCGCTCTATTCCGGCAATCTGATCAGCGGCGTCGTCACCGCCACCGAATAAAGGCAAAAAGCCCCGGCCATCGGGTCGGGGCTTTTTTTAACGGGCCGACGGCTCAATAGGGGTAGGGCCGGGCCGCCTTGCTCGCCGACGGCTGATAGTACTGGTCCTGCGACGGTGTCGTGGCGCTGTAAGGGCCGTAGCCGTTAGGCCCGTAGGCGCCGGATCCGTAGGCGTTGGGCCAGGACGTCGTGGCGCTGCCGTAGCCGTTGTAGGCCGGGGCCGGATAGGCCTGGCCTGGCGCCGGCGTATAGGACGGCGTGTAAGACCCGACGGCCGGCGGCGTCAATGTTCCAGCTGCACTGCCGTAGCTCTGCGGCGGGGTGCTCGACCCGACCTCGGGCATCATCGCGCACACCAGATCGCCTCCGGCATTCGAGACCCCGCCGGCGCAGCGGTCGGCCTGGAACAGCTGCGAGGTGTGCCAGGTTCCGTCGCCCCTCGAGCAGAAGGCGGTCAGGGTGTTCTCAAGCATCCGCGCCTCTTTGCACGTGCCGAGATAGGGACCCTGCGGCAGCGTTGCCTGCGCCGTCGTCGCGCCGGCATAAGGCTGGCTCATCGTCTGGCCCGCGTAGGGCTGCGGCGCCGGCTGCCCGGCATAAGGCTGCGCCATCTGCGCGCAAGCCGGAACGGCGAGCAGGGCGCCGGCGAGCACAAGGGCAGGGGACGCGGCGAGGACGGGTTTCATGCTTCGCTCCTTGCGAGGTTCCATCATCGCGTAACGACAGCGCCGGCGATTCGATCCCAAGTCGAGCCAGCCGCCCTCGCCGACCCCGCCACCTCCGCTCATTTGGCCGCGCGTCTGGCGGGCTATTTGGAGCCGCCCGCGCCCGCCGTCGCCGCCTCCAGCATGTCGCGGATTTTGCGCGCGAGCCCCGCATAGGTGTACGGTTTGACGATAAGCTCGACCCCTGGGTCGAGCCGGCCGTGGTGGACGATCGCATTGCGCGCATAGCCGGTGGTAAAGAGCACCGCCAGCTCTGGCCGGCGCCGGCGCGCCTCGTCGGCCAGCTGGCGGCCGTTCATGCCGCCGGGCAGCCCCACGTCGGTGAACAGCAGCCGAACCGACCCGTGCTCTTCGAGAAGCCGCAGGGCCGCCGCCCCGTCCGCCGCCTCGACGACGCGGTATCCGAGCTCGCGCAGGCTCTCGACGCCGTTCGCGCGCACGTCGTCGTCGTCCTCGACGACGAGAACAGCCTCGCCCGCGCTCGCGACCGGGACGGTTTGGGGCGCCGCCTGCTCGGGCCGCGGCTCGCGCTCGTCGGCGAGGCGCGGCAGGTACACCCGGACCGTCGTGCCCCCGCCCGGCTCGCTGTAAATTTTCACGTGACCGTCGGATTGCTTGACGAACCCGTAAACTTGGCTGAGGCCGAGCCCGGTGCCCCGCCCCGGCTCCTTGGTCGTAAAAAACGGCTCGAACGCCCGCTCGACGGCGTCCTTGGTCATGCCCACACCGGTGTCGCTGACCGCGATCATGACGTACTGGCCGGGCCGGACTTCGTGGTGGGCGGCCGCATAGGCGTCGTCGAGATAGGTGTTGGCGGTCTCGATCGTGAGCTTGCCGCCGCCGGGCATCGCGTCGCGGGCGTTTACCGCGAGGTTCAGGATCGCGCTCTCGATCTGGTTCGGGTCGGCGTGCGTTCGCCACAACCCGCCCGCCAGCACGGTCTCGATCGAGATCGCCTCGCCGAGCGTGCGGCGCAACAGATCGGACATGCCGGACACCAGGCGGTTGGCCTCGACCGGTTTTGGGTCGAGCGGCTGGCGCCGCGCAAAGGCCAGCAGCTGGCCAGTCAATGCCGCCGCCCGGTCGACCCCGCGCTGCGCCGCCTGCAGCGAGCGCGCGGTGCTGTCGTCAAAAGCGGGTGCCAGCTGCCGCTCGATCCGTTCGAGGCTGCTCTGGATCACCAGCAGCAGGTTGTTCATGTCGTGCGCGACGCCGCCGGTAAGCGCCCCGATCGCCTCCATCTTCTGGACTTGCCGCAGCTCGGCCTCGGCTTGCGTGCGGCGCTCGATCTCGGCTGCGACGCGCTGCTCCAGGGTTTCGTTGAGGGCGCGCAACGCGTGCTCCGCCTGCTTGCGGGCGGTGATGTCGACGGCGGCCGCGACCGCGCCGACGACCTGGCCGGTGGCCGGCTCGCGCAGCGGGTTTGCCTGCGCCAACAGCGTCGTCGAGGTGCCGTCGGCAAAGCGTATCTCGATTTCGTCGTTACGCACCTCCTCGCCACGCGCGGCGCGCTGCAGCGGCAGGCCCGCGGGCGTCGCCTCGCCGTCGCCGCGATAGACGCGGTACGAGGTCGGGCGCTCGCTCGGCGGCGCCGACAGCGAAGGGTTCGCATCCGCCGGCAAGCGCAGCAGCTCGGCCGCCGGCCGGTTGCCGCGGGCCCGGCTGGCGTTGGCGTCATAGGTGAACCAGACGCCGGTCGGCACCGTCTCCAGCACGGTCTCGAGCTCGACGGTGCGGGCGCGCAACGCCTCCAACGCCTCGCGCCGCACGCGGGCCATCTGGAGGTTGGTGCTGACCCGCGCCAGCAATTCGCGCGCGCCAAACGGCTTTGTCAGGTAGTCGTCGGCGCCGGCGCCGATCCCTTCGACCCGCGCCTCCTCGCCGGCGCGCGCGGAAAGCAGCAGCACCGGCAGGTCGCGCGATGCCGGGTCGGCGCGCAATGCGCGCAGCAGGCCGTACCCGTCGAGCCCTGGCATCATCACGTCGGACAGCACGAGATCGGGCAGCCGCGCCCGCACCGCCGCCAAGGCTGCTTCGCCGTCGGCCACCGCTTCGACCTCGTAGCCGTGGTCGCTCAACAGCCGGCGGACATAGTCGCGCATGTCGGCGTTGTCGTCGGCGAGCAGCACCCTGCCGCCGGCGGCGGCCGGGACGGGGTTGTCGAAATCGTCGAGCGGCGAGCGCGACAGCCCCACCTCCTCGAACCTTCCGCCGGCCGCGCGCGGCAGCCAGCTCAGCGCCTCCTCGACATAGGCTTGCGCCCGGTTGCCGAAAGCGGTCGGCTGCGCGTCGAAGACGTGGTCGCGCGGCAGGTGGGCAGTGCCGAACGGCACGGCAATCGTGAACACGCTGCCGCGGCCGGGCGCGCTGTCGACGCGAATCGCCCCGTCGTGCAGCTTGACCAGCTCCTGCACGAGGGCGAGCCCGATCCCGCTGCCCTCAAAGGTCCGGCCCTTCGCACCCTCGATCCGGTGAAAGCGCTCGAACAACGCCGGCAGCTCGGACGCCGGAATGCCGGTTCCGGTGTCGGCGACGGCGAGCTCGGCCATCGCACCGTCGGCCGCCGGCCGGATCGTGACCGCGATTTCGCCCTCGAAGGTGAATTTGAACGCGTTGGAAACGAGGTTGAGGACGATCTTTTCCCACATGTCGCGATCGACGTAGACCGGCTCGGGGAGGGTCGGGCAGTCGATCGCCAGCCGCAGCCCGGCCTGGTCCACCGCCGAACGAAAGCTCGACGCGAGCTCCGCGGTAAGCGCGGCAAGGTCGCTCGGCTCGTAGCGCGCCTGGACCCGCCCCGCTTCGATCCGCGAAAAGTCGAGCAGGCTGTTGACGAGCTTTAAGAGCCGCAATCCGTTGTGGTGGGCGGTCTCGATCAGCGCCCGTTCGCCGGCGCGCGCGGGCTCGGGCGGCCGCGACAGCAGTTGTTCGAGCGGACCCAGCATCAGGGTCAGCGGCGTGCGGAACTCGTGGCTGACATTCGAGAAAAACGCGGTTTTGGCGCGGTCGATCTCGGCCAATGCCTCGGCGCGGCGGCGCTCCTCCTGATAAGCCTCGGCGCTGGCGATCGCCGCCCCGATCTGACGGGCAACAAGGCCGAGGAACCCGCTGTAGTCCTCGTCATAGAGCCGGAACGGGTTCAAGCCGACCACCAGCACGCCGCCGCGGCCGGCCTCGCCGCTAGGCGCGACCGGCAACAGCGCCGCCTGCGCCGGCGGCTGGCCCCATGGCCCCTTCGGCAAATCGGCGCCGAACGACTGGTCGAGGCGGCAGATTTTCGCTTCGTGGTCGCGCAGCACGGCGTCGAACGGCCACGCCGCCGGCTCCACGATCCGCATCCCGCCGCCCGCACCGCCGTCGCTGCCGGCGATGCCGCTGGCGCCGCACAGCACCAGCTCGTCGCTTTGCGGTTGGGCCATGTAGAGGAGCGAGAAAGGCAAATCGCGGGGATTGGTCGCCAGCGCCGCCGCGCTGCGCTCGCAGGCTTCCTCGTGGGTGCGCGCATCGGTCGTGCCGGCCGCCAATTCCCGCAGCAGCGCGAGCTGGCGTTCGCCGATCACCCGTTTTGTGTCGTCGGTGTTGGCGCAGATGATGCCGCCCGCGGCGCCATTGTCGTCTGGGATCGGGCTGTACGAGAATGTGTAGTAGGTTTCCTCCGGATAGCCGTTGCGCTCCATGATCAGGAGCTGCTCCTCGACGTAGGTGCCTTCGGTCCCGGTCATCGCGGTCGCGAGCAGCGGCTCGATCTCGGTCCAGATCTCCTGCCACACCTCGGCGGTCGGCCGGCCCAGCGCCCGTGGATGCTTGCCGCCAATGATCGCCTTGTAGGCGTCGTTGTAGAGATAGGTCAGGTCCTTGCCCCACCCGATCCAGATCGGCTGACGCGAGGTCAGCATGATGCGCACCGCTATCTTGAGGCTCTGCGGCCAGCCCTCGGGTCGACCGAGCGCCGTCCCCGCCCAGTCAAAGGCGCCGATCAAGGCGCCCAATTCACCCCCGCCGGTCAGGAATTCCCAGGAGCCGGGGCGATGGTCTTCGTGTTGCGGCATGGGCTCTCCTCGGCCGGCGCCGACCCGGGCGAAAGCGTCATCGGCGCCGCCGAGAATAAGAAACCGCGGCGGGGCTGAAAACGGTCGCGATTTGGTAGGGCCAGCGGCGGCCGCACCGCCGCGCTCGCGACTGCGTCCGTCATGAGCGCGCTAATCCGGCAAGCCGAAGATCTCTTCCGGCTGGTGGAGGCCGCGGACCGAGTGGAAGCCCAGCGAGACCAATGGGCGCGGGCAGATTTCGGCAAATGCGGCGGAGGTCAAGAGCGGGCGCAGCAGGCGCTTGGTCAGCCCCTCGATGCGCGAGGCGAGGTTGACCGCCGGCCCGATCACCGTGAAGTCGAGCCGGTCGGCCGAGCCGACGTTGCCATAGATGACTTCACCCAGATGCAGCCCGACGCCGATGCGGAACTCGGGCTGCTCGCGCTCGCGCCGCGCCGCGTTGATCGCGGCGAGACGGTCGAGCCCGTCGGTCGCCGCGTCGAGCGCGCGCAGGCTCGACGGCGCAAAATCCTCGTCGTCCTCGGCCGGGAAGATCGCCAGCACCCCGTCGCCGATAAACTTCAGCACTTCGCCCTTTTTCTCCTCGACCGGCGAGACGATCGCGTCGAAATAATCGTCGAGCAGCTCGATGACGGCGTCGCCCGGCAGCCGGTCCGACAAGCCGGTAAAGCCCCGCATGTCGGTCATCATGATGACCGCGCGCATGCGCTCGCCCTGGGCGCGAAAAACTTGGCCGGCGAGGATGCGCCGGGCCGGGTGCGGCCCGAGATAGGTGTCGAGCAGGCTCGTGCTGATGCGGCGCTCGGCGCGCGTCTCGGCGATCGCCGCCAAGGCGGGGTTGATGTCCTCGAGCTTGGCGATGTCGGCGTCGCTGAACCCGCCGGGGCGGTCGGTGGCCCACACCACCGCCGGGAAGCGGTTGTAGGTGCGGTTCAGCGGCATCGCGAAGTAATCGGTGCCGCCGGCGTTTCTGATCTTCTCCAACAGCGGGAATTCGGGGGCCGGCCGGTCAAGCCGGCGACGGAACGGCGTGCCGCGCTCGACCGTCGCGCGGATCGGGCTCAGCTTGTACTCGTCGGTCGCCTCGGACCCGTGCAGGATGCGGTAATCCTCGATCACCTTGCGGTCGCGCCACCAGCGCGAGCCGACGCCGCGGATTTGCGGGTGCAGGGTACCGGTATGAAACGAGGCGCGCCACAACGGGACCCCGTCGCCGACGAGCCGCCAGCACAGCTCGTCGAACAATTCGATCCCGCTTTCGATCTGCGGCCCTTCGACGAGCAGCCAGCGCGCGATGTCGCCGCCCGGGATCGGCGCGCCGAGCCCGGTATAGACGCCTTCGATCCGGAAGAACTCTTCGCCGCGGGTCGTCGGTGTCGGCTCGGGGGGGCGGGCGAGGTCTGGGACGGCTGACTCTGGGACGGCTGACAGGGTTGTGTCCATCTCTACTATAAGATCACGGCGGCGCGCCGCGGCGGGGAACCACGGGTTAAATAGGCCCATCCGCGCCGATTGCGATGGGCCGAGTGCTCTGCCGGCGCCAAGCCTGGCCTCGCCCGCGGCATTGGGCGGTCACCCCGTACGGGGCCTCAAACGCCGGCGCGGGCGCCGCCCCTGTTCCCGGTTACACCGCGGCTCGCGGCTGGCGGCGATTTTGCTGGCGCTGCTAGGCTGGCCGGCCTTGGTCGCGACGGGCGTCGAGGCGCTGCTGCAGGCCACCCGGTGGGGTGAATCGTCGGACGACCTTGGCCATAGCGCGCTATGGTCCGCGTGATATCGCGATGCGTATGGACTTGCGGGGGGCGGAAGCGATCGTAGAGGGCAGAATATGGCTGGGGAACACGCAAGTAACCCTCGGCCCAAACGAGACGACGCTGCCGGGAAACAACCTTATACGGGGTGCCACATACGCGGTGCCACGATGCGAAAGTCATCCGTTGGAATACGAATCGGTCAGCAAGCGTACTTTGCGGTGACAATTTACAGCGCTTCTACGGTGACCGGTGAATTGTGTCTCGGAAATTGTACCTGTAACTCGACGCGCACCAGGGCAGAGCCAAGAACCGAGGCGAGACGGCCCCGCTGGAAGGAGCTGCAGCCATGAGCAACTATCGTCGATTGACCGTCGCGATTGCGACGGCGGCGGCGTTCGCGGCGCCGGGACTCGCGAGCGCGCAGCCGGCTTTTCGCCCCGGCCTTGGCGATTTGATGACCGCGTTCGTGCAGCCGCGCCATGTCAAGCTCGGTCTCGCCGGGAACGCGAAGAACTGGCCCTATGCCGCCTACGAGCTCGACGAGCTGCGCGAAGCCTTTGACGATGTCGCGGCGACCGTGCCGAAGTATCGGGACTTGTCGGTCCCCGACCTGATTGCGGCGACGGTCAAGCAGCCGCTGGCGGCGCTCGACAAGGCGATCGCGGCGAAGGACGCCAACCGGTTCACCGCGGCCTACGGACAGCTGACCGCTTCGTGCAACGCCTGCCATCAAAGCACCGACCACGCGGTGGTCGTGATCCAGCCGCCGACGGAAGCGGCCTTTCCGGATCAGGATTTCCGTCGGCCTGCGAGATGACCGGCCTCGTCCGCCGGAGGCGGCAATGCAACGGCGAGTAGGATGGGTTGAGCGGTTTACGAAACCCATCGCCTCGGTAAAATCCGATGGGTTACGCGTCCGCTCAACCCATCCTACGAGGTTCGGGGGCCGGGCCGCGAGATTGCTTCGCCGCGGCCGCAATGACATCGTATCTGCCGAATGGTCGAGTTTTCTCCGACGACGATTGGCGAATTGCGCGCGGCGGTGGGCGACGCGCTCGCGGCGGAGGAGCCGGTCGAGTTGGTTGCGGGTGGGTCGAAGCGCGCGCTCGGGCGGCCGCCGCAGACGCCGCGCACGCTCGACCTGTCGCGGCTTGCGGGTGTTCGCAGCTATGAACCGAGCGAGCTGGTGCTGACCGCCGGCGCCGCCACGCCGCTCGACGAAATTGAAGAGGCGCTCTCGGAGAACCGGCAGATGCTCGCCTTCGAGCCGCCGGATTGGCGCGCTTTGCTGGGCTCCTCGGAAACTCGGCCGACCCTCGGCGGTGCCCTCGCCTGCAATTTGTCGGGGCCGCGGCGGATCAAGTCGGGGGCGGCGCGCGACCATTTTCTCGGCTTTCGTGGCGTGAGCGGGCGTGCCGAAATCTTCAAATCGGGCGGCCGGGTCGTCAAGAACGTGACCGGCTACGATCTCTCGAAGCTGATGGCGGGCTCTTACGGCACGCTCGCCGCGCTCGAGGAGGTCACGGTCAAGGTGCTGCCCCGGCCGGAGGGTGTAGTGACCGTGGTGCTGTGCGGGCTCGACCCCGCGACGGCGGTGCGGGCGATGACCCGCGCGCTCGCCTCGCCGCTCGATGTCTCGGGTGCGGCTTATCTACCCGCCGGTGCCGTCCCGATGCCGGCCGCCGTCAGCGTCACGGCATTGCGCCTTGAAGGCCCCGGCCCTTCGGTCGGGTTTCGTCGCGAGCGCCTGTTGGCCGAGCTCGCCGGCGCCGGTGACTCGACGGTGCTCGAAGACCAGGCATCCGTCGCTTTCTGGCGGGCGATCCGCGATGTCGAGCCGTTCGTCGCGCTGCCCGAGCGAACCGTCTGGCGGGTTTCGGCGGCTCCGGCGCGCGGCGCCGAAATCGGCGAGGCCATCGCGCGCGGCCTCGACGCGCAATGGTATCTCGATTGGGGCGGCGCGCTCGTCTGGGCGGCGGTTGCCGATGCCGAGGACGGCGGCGCCGCCGTCATCCGCGCGGCGATCCGCGGGGCGGACGGGTCCGGCACCGGGCACGCCACCCTGATCCGGGGTTCGGCCGCGCTGCGGCGCGCGGTGCCGGTGTTCGAGCCGCAGCCGCGCGCGCTCGCGGCGCTTGCCGCCCGCGTCAAGGAGAGCTTCGACCCGCGCCACATCCTGAACCCCGGCCGCATGGTCGAGGGGGTTTAACCGGGTTGCGGCGCGGCGACGGCCCATTCAGCCTGTCGGCCGGTGGCGCTAGCGTGCTGATCTAGCGCATATTGCCGGTATGGCCGAGCGAATAGCGCCCGGGCTGCGGCCACACGGTCAAGCCATGCGGCTCCTTGCCCACGCGGATCTGGGTGACGGCACCCGTCGTCGTGTCGATGTCGTAGACCACGTTGTCGTAGCGGCCGGACAGCCACAGCTGTTTGCCGTCGGCGCTGACATTACCCATGTCGGGGCTGCCGCCGCCGGGGATCGGCCAGGTCTTCTCGACGGTGCGCGTCGCGAAGTCGATGACGCTGATGCCGCCGGGCCCGTGCGGCGCGCCGTGGATCTTGTGCGAGCCGCGGTTCGACACGTAAAGCCTGGTCCCGTCGCGGCTCGGGTAAAGCCCGTGCGTGCCGATCCCGGTCGGGATGAACCCGACCCGGGTGAAGCTGTCGCCGTCCACTACCCACACGCCGTCGGCGAGCATGTCGGCGACAAAAAACACCTTGCCGTCGGGCGAGACGCGAATGTCCTGCAGCATGCTGTGAAGGCCGAGCTTCAGATAGCCCACCACCGAGCGGTTGACCATGTCGACCTTGACGAGGCCGCCGCCGCGAAACTCGCAGGTGAAGATCGCGTAGCGGCCGTCGATCGAGAAGTCGGCGTGGTTGACGCCGGAGCAGCCGGGGGTCGGCACCGATTGCTTGAGCGCCATCGTGTGCGGATCGCGAAAATCGAGCCGCTTCAGCCGCTCGGCGACGACGATCGCAGCTGACCCGTCCGGCGTGAAGTACATGTTGTAGGGGTCGGCCACCGGAACGCTGGGGCCAGGCTTGCCGGTCTTCGGGTCGATCGGCGTCAGGCTGCCGTCGGAGCGCCGCCGGCCGTTGTTGGCGACCCACAGGGTCTGCAGGTCCCATGACGGAACGACGTGCTGCGGCAGGAACCCGACCGGGAAGCGATCGACCACCTGCTTTGTCGCCGGGTCGATCACGTAGACGTCGTTGGACCGCAAGTTCGGCACATAGACGCGCGCCAGCGCCCCGGCGACCGCCGGGCTCAGCATGCCGGCGCCGGCGGCGCCGTACAGGTTGGCGGGGTTGAGGACCGGCGGCATGCCCGGCACGGTCTGTACCGGCGGCGGCGCGACGGGTCGAGGCGGGGTGGGGTTGGGCTGGGCGGGGCCGTGCGCCGCGGGAGCGGCAACGGGTGGGGCGGGCGTTTGCGCGGCGGCCGATTGAGCGACGCGCACGATCGCCGCGGCGGCCGAGCACAACAAACCGTACCCGCCTTGGGCGACGCTCGCGGGCCAGATCGGCAGCCCGCCGGCCCACGCGCCAAACGCGACGACGGGGAGAATCCACAACGCGATGCGGAGCCAGCCGCGGGTCTGCCGATGCAAGGGCATCCTCCAAATGTGCGAGACAATGGGCCGCGGCGTGCGGCCAATCGGCCGGCGTTCAGTGTTGCGCGGTGGCGGTTCGGATCGCGGCGACGGTGCGCGTGACGATCAGGTCGACCCCGAGCTGGCCGAGCGCCGCGCTCGAGCGGCGCGGGTCGCCGTGGGTTCCGTCGCCGGGCCTGGTTTCGCCCAACAGGTCGTCGCGCACGAGGCTGGGATCGGTCGCCATCATCAGCGAGGTGTCGAGCAGCCCGGCGTGGCTGCCGATCTCCGCGGCACTGTAGCCCCTGCTCTTCAGCAGCTGGGCGAACTCGTCCTCGCTTGCCCGGTAATATTCGGTCAGCGCAGAGGCGCGCACCGGCGTCGACGCCCATTCGCGATCGAGGCGTTGCGCCACCGCCTCGTCATCGCGTTGATAGCCGCCGTGGTCGCCCAGAAAGACGATGTTGCGGAAGCCGGCGAGCTTGAAGCTTTTGGCGGCGTATTCGAGCACCTGCTCAAAGGCCTCCGGGGGCACCGTGATCGTGCCGGGGAATTTCAAATGCCCCTCCGGCCGGTCGACGTTGCCCTCGGGCACGTAAGCGATGACCGGCGCCACCAGCGCGTCGCCGAGCGCCGCGGCGATCTTGCCGGCCAGCACCTTCACCCGCACGTTGTGCTTGCCGATCGCCATTTGCGGGCCGTTCTGCTCGGTCCCGCCGATCGGCACGAGGATCGTCGTCTTGCCCGCCTGGATGTCGGCGCGCAACTCGGGCCAGGTCAGCTCCTCAAGATAGACGCTCGCCGACGGCGCCGCGGCTTGCGCGGCGGCGGCCCCGATCAGCAGAAACCACAGAACAAGCAGTCCCCTCGCCATTGCCGCATCCCCCCGGTGCCGGCCCGTCGCGTCCCGTCGCTCGCTTAGCCCGATCACAAGGTCCCGGCAACCGCCGTTGCCGGGCGGGCCCCCGAGACGGCGGTCAGCCGCGCTGGTGGCGCCGAGTGAGCGGCGGAAATGGCGGCAGGAAAATGGCGAAGGAGGGAATCGGCTTCTCCTGCGGGCGAGCGGCGGCATGGCCTCGGATCAAGCCGCGGCCCGGCGCGAATCGGAAGTTCAGCCGGCGGTGCCGGAAGCCGTACGCCGCGTCAGCGAAGCAACCTCGACAGCAGGGCGCCGGCGACGCAGAAGACCACGATCGCGAGCGGCGGGACGCGCCAGCGCTCGAGCAGCAAAAACCCGGCCAAGGCGATCGCGACATCGCGGCCGTTCGCGACCGCGCTCAACCAGATCGGGTTGTAGAGTGCGGCGCCGAGAACGCCGACGACCGCTGCGTTGACGCCGGCCAATGCCGCCCGCGCGGTCGGGTGACGCCCGAGCCACAGCCAGACCGGAAGACCGGCGAGCGCCACCAGCATGCCCGGCAGGAACATGAAAATGAGCGCCACCGCCGACCACAGCAGCGCTCTGCCGGGAGGTGCGACGATCGCGCCGAGATATGCGGAAAACGTAAAGAGCGGCCCGGGTATCGCCTGGGCCACCCCGTAGCCGGCGAGAAAGGTGCCGTCCGACAGCCATCCGTGCGGCACCAGCGCGTCGCGCAGCAATGGCAAGACGACATGGCCGCCGCCGAACACCAACGCGCCTGACCGGTAAAAGATGCCGGCAAGCGCCACGAGGCTGTGCGGGTGGGCGGCGCCGGCGAGCGGCAACACCGCCAACAGCACCAGAAACATCGCGAGGGCCGCGCCGCCGGTTCGCATGCTGACCGGCATCGCCGGGAGCCCGGGCAGCGCCGGCAGCCCGCGGCATAACAGCGCGCCACCGACCGCACCGATCAGCAACGCCGCGATCTGCACGACCGAACCGCCGACAACCAGCAGCAACGCCGCCGCGGCGAGCGCCAGCGCGGCGCGGGGCCGGTCGGGGCAAAGGCTGCGCGCCATGCTCCACACCGCCTGTGCGACCACCGCGACGGCGACCAGCTTCAGCCCGTGCAGCACCGCGTCGGTTGTCGGCCCCGCGAGGCGCGGCGCCAACAGCGCGAAGGCGAACATCACGATCGCCGACGGCAAGGTGAACCCGGCCCAGGCGGCGAACGCCCCGCCCCAACCGGCGCGGCGCAGCCCGACCAGATACCCGACCTGGCTGCTGGCCGGGCCCGGCACCATCTGGCACAAAGCGACGAGCCCGGCATATTCGTCGGCCGACAGCCATTGCCGCTGGCGCACATAGGTCCGCTCGTAGTAGCCGAGATGGGCGATCGGACCGCCGAACGACGTCAGCCCAAGCCGCAGCGCCACCCGGAAAACCTCACCGGCGCTGCCGCGCTTTGGTTCAAAGGCGGCGGTTTCGACAGTTTCGCTCATGGCTCGCTGCACTATACCCGGTCAGGGGCTCGCCGAGGCGCTCGACGGATGGAAGAGCGAGCCCGGCGCGGGCACCGGCGGAGGCGGCGGGCGGAACAGCCCGAGGAGGCTGTCGAAGAACCCGCGGACGGGCGCCGGGACAATCGCCGCGGCGGGCGATGGCGGCGCGCTCGGCAAGGCCCTGACCGGCATCGCCCGGGTCGCCGCCAGCATAAAGGCGCGCCAGGTCGCGGCCGGCAGCGCGCCGCCGACGACCTTGTTCATCGGCGCGTCGCTGTCGTTGCCGAACCACACCCCGGCGACGAGGTCGGCGGTGTAGCCGATGAACCAGGCGTCGCGGTAATCCTGGGTGGTTCCAGTCTTGCCGGCGGCGGGACGCGGCAATGCCGCGCTGCGGCCGGTGCCGTGGTCGATGACGCCGGCCAGCATCTCGTTCATCTCGCCGTCGAGCTCGGGGTCGACGACCCGGCCGGGACCAGACCCCGTCCGGCGGAACAGGACGTTGCCGCTGCTGTCGCGCACCTCGGCGATGCCGTAGGGCCACACCCCAGTGCCGCCATTGGCGAACGGGGCATAGGCCGAGGTCAGCTCCAACAGGTTCACCTCGTCGGTGCCGAGGGCGATGCTGGCGTCGCGGGTCAACGGCGAGGCGATGCCGAGCCGGTGGGCGACGGCGACGATGTTGTCGACGCCGGCGCGCAGGCCGACCTGCACCGCCACCGTGTTGAGCGACTGCGCCAAGGCCTCGGCCACAGTCACGTCGCCCATATACCGGTTCTCGTAGTCGCGCGGCCGCCAGCTGCCGACCTGGATCGGCCCGTCGACAAAATGGTCGGACGGCCGCAGCCCGGCTTCGAGGCCTGCAAGGTAGACAAACGGCTTGAACGCCGAACCCGGCTGGCGCAGCGCCTGGGTCGCACGGTTGAACTGGCTCGCGTCATAGCTGCGCCCGCCGACCATGGCCCGCACCGCCCCGTCGGGCGACATTGCCACGAGCGCACCCTGACTGACCGCCGCCCGCGCGCCGTCGCGGGCGAGGGTCGCGGCGATCGCCGCCTCGGCCTCGGCCTGCATGCGCGGCTCGAAGGTGGTCCGGACGGTCAAATCGCGGCTGTCGGGCCCGACAAAATCGGCCAGCTGCGCCGCGACCCAGTCGGCGAAATAGCGGTTTCCCGGCCGCGCGCCGGCAATGGCGCCGAGCGAGCTCTGCTCGCGGTTTGCCGCGGCGGCGGCGGCGGGCGTGATGAATCCGGCGTCGACCATGTTGGCGAGCACTTGCGCCGTGCGCGCCGCGGCGAGCTCGCGGTCGCGGGTCGGGTTGAACCGTGCCGGCGCCTTCAACAGGCCCGCGACCATGGCGCTCTGGTAAAGGTCGAGCCGCGACGCCGAAACCCCAAAGTAGCGGCGCGCCGCCGCGTCCACCCCGTATGTGCCGGCGCCGAGGTAGACCCGGTTCAGGTAGATTTCGAGGATCTCGTTTTTGGTGAACCTGTGCTCGAGCCACAGCGCCAGCAAGGTCTCGCGAATCTTGCGCCCGAGGCTGCGCTCCGGGCTCAGAAACAAGTTCTTGGCGAGCTGCTGGGTGATCGTGCTGCCGCCCTCGACGACGTGCCCGGCGGCAAGGTCGGCGACGGCCGCGCGCAGCAGCCCGATCGGGTCGATGCCGAAATGACTGTAGAAACGGCGGTCCTCGGTCGCGATCACCGCCTGTGGCAGATAGGGCGACATCTCGCGCAGGGTGAGCGGCCGCCCGAACAGGTCGCCGTAGGTGGCGAGCAGGCTGCCGTCGGCGGCGAGAATCGTGACGCTCGGCCGGCGCTGCGATTGCGCCAACTGGCTGGTGTCGGGCAGGGTCAGCGCGAAGTAGCCGATCACGCCAGCGCCGAGGATGCCAGCCCACAATAGCAGCAGAACGGCGAATCGGGCTGCCGAGCGGCGCCGCGAGCCGCCCCCGCCGGACCGGCGCGGCGGGCGCCGGGGCGGCGGCGACCCGGAAGGCGGGGGCCGACGCCGCGCCGGCAGCGCCGAGCGGTCGGCCGGGTCGGCGCGCAGCCGCGGCTCAGCCATTGCCCGGCGCGGTCTCGATCGTGCTGAGAATCACCCCCGCCTCGCAGCCCTGCCGCGCGAAATACTCCACCCCCGTCCAACGTTATAATCCGAAAACCTATGGCAAGGGTTCGGCGGCAACTCGCCGGCAGAATCGCGCTGGGAACCGCCGTGCGCAGACGGTTGTTCTGACGGCAATCACGGGTGACGCGCGCCGCCGGAAATCAACCGCCGACAAGGCACGCATCGCAACCGCGGGAGCGACAACCATGGCTGAGCCGACTCATTCGACATCTGGCGTCGACGACGCGCAGCCGAGCATCGAACGGGCCAAAATGATTCTGACCGAACTCGCTTGCGCCGCCCAGACAGCGGCCTTGTCCGTTGTCGACGAGCAGAAATCCCGCGCCGCGGTGCAGGTCGGCGGCGTCGCCGAGGCGGTGCGCGCGGCCGCCCGCTCGCTCGAGCGATCGCAGAGCCCGGTCGCGGCCGGCTATGTCGACAGCGCCGCGCACCAAATCGAGGTATTCGCCGACGCGATCCGCGAGCGCAACTGGGCCCAGCTCGCCGCCGATGTCGAAGAGATGGCGCGGCGCCGGCCGGCGGCGTTCGTCGCCGGCGCCGTGGCTCTGGGCTTTTTGGCCGGGCGCTTTTTGTCGGCCGCGGCACGCTCGGCCGAGCGATCGCCGCGGGCCGCCGCGAGGGCGACCGAGAGCGCGGTCGCTGCCGCGGTCTCGAGCGCCGCCGGAAACGGCGAGCTCGCCAATTGGCCGCCGCCGGAAGCGCGGGAATTGCCGTGACCGCCCCCGACGACTTTGCTCCCGAGCCGGAGGAGGCGTCCTACCGCCCGCGACGCGACGGCTCGATCGGGGTGCTGTTCGCCGACCTGATCGAGGACCTGCGCCGGCTGTTCCGGCTGGAGGTCGCGCTCTTCAAGGCGGAGCTCGCCGAAAAAGCCCGCCGCCTCGGCCGCGGCGCCGGTGCCGTTGCGGCCGGCGCGTTTCTGGCGTTCAGCGCGTGGCTCGTCTTGCTCGCCGCGGCGGTGCTCGGCCTCTCGACCGTGCTTCATCCCTGGCTTGCCGCATTGGTCGTCGGATTGGCGACGCTGCTCGTCGCCGGCGTGCTGCTTTACCTGGGGAAGCGCTGGCTCGATGCGCAAAAGCTCGTCCCTCGGCGTACCATCGAGACGCTGCGCGAGGATGGAGCCTGGATCAAGGAGCGCGTGTCATGACCGCCAGCCCTGGCCGCCCGATGGATGAGATCGAGATCGAGATCGCCCGCACCCGCGCCCGGCTCGCCACTACGGCCGACATGCTTGCCGCCGAACTGGCGCCGCCGCGCCTTGTCGAAAAAGGAGTGGACATGCTCAACGGTTTTCTCGGCCGGTCCGGCGCGATCGGGTTTGGCGGCGGGGTCCGCGCCGATCCGGTGGCACTGGCGTTGATCGGGCTCGGCGCCGCCTGGCTCGTCGCCGAAAACATCGGTCTTCTCGACGGGCTGATCCCCGAGCCGCGCGACGAAACCGCCACCTCGGGCGAGCCGATTGTCGCTCTGCCCGCGGACCGGCCGGAAGCGCCGCATGACACCGGCGACGGTTGGCTGCATCAGGCCGCGAGCGCGACCCAGGGCGTCCTGCGCTCGGTCTACGACCGCGGCGGCGCCGCGATCGGTCAGGCGGGCGGGTTTATCGCCCACCCCGCCAACGCGGGCGAGCGCGTGCGCGAGGCCGGCGGCCGGGTGGTCGAGAGTGTCGAGCGCAGCCCGTTGTTGCTCGGCCTTGTCGGCATCGCCGCCGGCGCCGCTATCGCCATGCTGCTGCCGACCAGCCGGCGCGAACGCGAGCTTGCGACGCAGGCGCGTGATGATCTATGGGACAAGGCTGAGGAGCTCGGCCATCGGGCGGCGAATTCCGTGCGCGAGATGGCCGAAGGTCCGTTGCGCGCCTCGACGGATCGCTGAGCCAATTCCCGACAGGCGCCGGTGCATTGCGGGAGGGAAGATGGCGGGGGAGGGGAAAATGGCGCGTTCTTTCGGCGTCGGCGGCGCCGCCGTGGTGTGGGCCGGGCTCGCGGCGTTTGCCGCGGCATCTCCGGCGGTGGCCCAGATGTCGAGCGACCCGGCCGCGATCACCGCGTGCCTGTGCCAGCAACAGGGGGTCGCGACCTTGTCCGCCGACATGTCGGCTAAGACCCAGGCGCTCGCCGCCGCCCGTCAGCGCGTCGCCGACCTTGACGCGCAGCTCTTGCAGTCCCGACAGCACCTCGACGTCAACAATGCCGCCTCGGAGGCCCAATACAAGGCGCTGCTGGCCGAGCGCGACCAGGCGTACCAGACCTCGGTCGGGCCCGTCGTCGGCGACGCCGACCAGGCGACCGCGCGCTACAACGCCCACGTCAGTCAATACAACTCCCAGTGCGCGAACCGGATGTTCGACTCGGTCATGATGGCGCAGATCCAGGCGCACCTGGCCTGTCCGCCGCTGCAATAACGTCTGCGCCGCCTTCGGGATAAAGCGCCGCCGGGTCGATCTGCGGCTCGGCGACCGTCGCCCAGCCGTCGTCGCGCCAGGCCCGGAAAAAGCAGCTTCGCCGCCCGGTGTGACAAGCGACGCCGTGCTGGTCGACGAGCACAAGCAGCGTGTCGCCGTCGCAGTCGAGACGCAGCTCGCGCACGGCTTGCACCTGCCCCGAGGTTTCGCCCTTGCGCCACAATTGCCGCCGCGAGCGCGACCAATAGCAGGCGCGGCCCTCGCTGATCGTGGCGCGCACCGCCGCGCGGTTCATCCACGCGACCATCAGGATCTCGCCGCTGTCGAATTGCTGGGCGACGGCCGGCACCAGCCCGTCGCGGTCGAATTTGATCGCGGCGAGCGCCCGCTCGATGTGATCACCCACCTCTTCCGTCCTTTAGCCGTTTGCCGCCGGTGCACCCCCGGATTAGGGCGGCGGGCTTGCGAAAAGCAATAGCGACCCGGCGCCGGCGCGGCATCTTTGGGGTTGACCCGGGACGGGTTAACGCCGATCTATTGCGTACCAGATCGGTCCGAATTGGGCCGCTCGCGTCAAGCTGCATCGCACCGCCATGATCATCCTCAGCAAGCTCGCGGACTACGGCGTCATCGTCGCCACCCATCTGGCGGCCGACGCCGCGCGCCAACAAACCGCCGCCGCGATTGCCGAGGAAACCCGGCTGCCTCGCGCCACCGTCGCCAAAATCCTGAAGGCCTTGGCGCATGCCGGGCTGGTCGCGGCGACCCGCGGCGCGGCCGGCGGCTATCGCTTGGCGCGCGCGGCAAGCGCGATCTCGGTCGCCGAGGTGGTGGCCGCGATCGACGGCGACATCGGCTTGACGCAATGCTCGGTGCACGTCGCCGAATGCGCGCGCACCAATTACTGCCCGACCCGGCCGCATTGGGCGGCGATCAACCGCGCGGTCGCGCAGGCGCTCGCGGCGGTTTCACTCGACGCGATGCTGACGCCCGCCGCGTTTGTCACGCGCCGGCCGGCCGCCGCCGTCCATCCCGCTCCGAACTGACGAGCCAGAACAATCGCATGACTGCTTCAATCGATACGCTCGATACCGTCCGCGCGCTCTCGCAGGACAGCTACAAATACGGCTTTGTCACCGACATCGAAGCCGACGAGGCGCCGCCCGGCCTCAGCGAGGACACGGTCGCTTTCATCTCCGCCAAAAAAGGCGAGCCCGCATGGCTGCTCGAATGGCGGCTCGCGGCGTTTCGCGCGTGGCAGAAGATGACGCCGCCCAATTGGGCGAAGCTCAACCTCGCCCCGATCGACTACCAGGCCGCGACCTATTATTCGGCGCCAAAGCAGAATGCCGGCCCGAAGTCCCTGGACGAGGTCGATCCCGAGCTGTTGCGCACCTACGAGAAGCTCGGCATTCCGATCCGGGAGCGCGAGGCGCTGGCCGGGGTCGCGGTCGACGCGGTGTTCGACAGCATCTCGGTCGCGACCACCTTCAAGGCGGAGCTCGGCAAGCTCGGAATCATCTTTTGCTCGTTCGGCGAGGCGGTGCGCGAGCACCCCGATCTCGTCCGCAAATATCTCGGCACCGTGGTCCCGCAGAACGACAATTTCTTTGCCGCTCTGAACTCGGCTGTGTTCAGCGACGGCTCGTTCGCCTATGTGCCGCCCGGCGTGCGGTGCCCGATGGAGCTCTCGACCTATTTCCGCATCAACGCGGCCAAGAGCGGCCAGTTCGAGCGCACCCTGCTGGTCGCCGACAAGGGCGCCTATGTCAGCTACCTCGAAGGCTGCACGGCACCCCAGCGCGACGAGAACCAGCTGCACGCCGCGGTTGTCGAGCTGATCGCGCACGAGGATGCGCAGATCAAGTATTCGACCGTGCAGAACTGGTACCCGGGCGACGCCGAGGGCAAGGGCGGCATCTACAATTTCGTGACCAAGCGCGGCGCCTGCCGCGGCGACCGGGCCAAGATTTCGTGGACCCAGGTCGAGACCGGCTCGGCGATCACTTGGAAATACCCGAGTTGCATCCTCGAGGGCGACCACTCGGTCGGCGAATTCTATTCGGTCGCGATCACCAACAACCGCCAGCAGGCCGATACCGGGACCAAGATGATCCATATCGGCAAGGACACGCGCTCGACGATCGTCTCGAAAGGGATCTCGGCCGGGCGCGGCCAGAACACCTATCGCGGCCTCGTCCGGGTGCAGCCGCGGGCGCAGAACGCGCGCAACCACACGCAGTGCGATTCACTGCTGATCGGCGAGCGCTGCGGCGCGCACACGGTGCCCTATATCGAGATCCGCAACCCGACCGCACGGGTCGAGCACGAGGCGACGACCTCGAAGATCAGCGACGACCAGCTGTTCTACTGCCGTCAACGCGGCCTCTCCGCCGAGGACGCGGTGTCGTTGATCGTCAACGGCTTCTGCAAGGAAGTGCTGAAGGAGCTGCCGATGGAATTCGCGGTCGAGGCACAGAAATTGCTCGCCGTCAGCCTCGAAGGCAGCGTCGGCTGACCATCGATCAAATGCTGTTTTTTTTCGTCACTCCCGCGAAAGCGGGAACCCAGGGCGAGCGACGAGAGGTTGCCCCTGGACCCCCGCTTCCGCGGGGGCGACGAACGGGGTGACCGTCGTAATGCTCAAAATCACCAACCTCCACGCCCGCCTCGCCGATGACGGGCGCGAAATCCTCAAGGGAGTCGACCTTTCGGTCGGCAGCGGCGAGGTGCACGCGATCATGGGGCCAAACGGCTCCGGCAAGTCGACGCTCGCCGCGGTGTTGGCCGGCCGCGACGGCTACGAGCTCACCCAAGGGACGGTCGCCTATCTCGGCCGCGACCTGTTGGCGATGCCGGCCGACGAGCGGGCGCGCGAGGGGCTGTTTCTCGCCTTTCAGTACCCGGTCGAGATCCCGGGCGTGAACAACATGTACTTCCTGCGCACCGCGTTGAACGCGCAGCGCCGCCACCGCGGCGAGCCCGAGCTCGACGCCGGCCAGTTCCTGCGCGCGGTACGGGCCAAGCTCAAGGAGCTCGACATCGGCGAGGACCTGTTGCAGCGCGCGGTCAATGTCGGGTTTTCCGGCGGCGAGAAAAAGCGCAACGAAATCTTCCAGATGGCGATGCTGGAGCCGCGCCTGGCGATCCTCGACGAGACCGACAGCGGGCTCGACATCGACGCGTTGCGCGTCGTCGCCGCCGGCGTCAACCGGCAGCGCGCACCCGACCGCGCGATCGTTATCATCACCCATTACCAGCGCCTGTTGAATTACATCGAGCCCGACCGGGTGCATGTCTTACAGGACGGGCATATTGTCGAATCCGGCGACAAGTCGCTCGCGGCCGACCTCGAAAGCCGCGGCTACGGCGCCCTTGGCGACGCCGCGTGAGCTGGTTGCCGACAATGAAGTCCAAAATCGCCACCCGAGCGTTCGTCATTCCCGCGAAAGCGGGAATCCAGCGGCAGGCCCCTACTCGCCCGCTCTGGGCCCCTGCCTTGCGTGTGAAGAAATCGGATCAGCTGAGAACCCGTCATTCCGGGATGCCCCTTGGCAGGCCCGGAACCCATGAAAACGGTGCCTTGCCGGTATTCCCAAGGCGGTGTGCTTGGGTTCCGGGCTTGCGGGCAACGCCCGCGCCCCGGAATGACGGTCCCTTGGATGTCTTCACGCGCTCCTTCGCGGGGACGACAAGGGTGGTCAGATGACCACCCTTGTCGATTTCCCGGTCAAGCCCGAGGCGCGGCCCTACCTCGACGCCGCCCGCGGATTTGCCGGCGAGCCGGATTGGTTGGCGCAGCGCCGCCGCCGCGCCCTCGCCCGCTTTGCCGAGGAGGGGTTTCCGAGCCGCCGTGGCGAAGCATGGCGCTATCTCGACCTACGCCCGCTCGAAGCAGCGCCGCTGCTACCCACCGCACACACCCCAGCGACCGCGACCGGTGCCGCGCTAAGCAGGCTGGCGGAATTGGCAATCGCCGACGCCGCGGCGCGCCTGGTCATCCTCGACGGCCGCTTTTCTCCTGGATTGTCGCAGAGCGCCGGCTTGCCGGCGGGCATCTCGCTGCTCTCGATCAGGGAGGCGATCGCGGCGCGGCCGGAGGCTGCCCAACTCGCGCTCGACGCGCTGACCAACGATCCCGACCAGCCCTTTGCTACGTTGAATGCTGGGCTCTTCGCCGACGGCTTTGTGCTCGACGCGGCGCCGGGCGCTGTTCTCGACAAGCCGATCGAGATCGTCCACCTCGCCACCGGCGAGGTGTCGGCCTCGCTGCACACGCGGAGCCTCGTGAGGCTGGGTGCGGGAAGCCGCGTTCGGGTCGTCGAGACCTTCGCCGGCGCCGGGCGCTATTGGCGCAACGACGTCGTGGCGGTGCGGCTCGCCGCCGGTGCGGCGCTCGACCGCGTGGCGCTGGTCGAGGAAGCTGCCGACGCGCTGCATTTCGCGGTGCTCGACGCCACCCTCGGGGGGCGCTCTCGGTTGACGAGTTTTGCTCTGCTGCTCGGCGGCGGCGCGATGCGGCACGAGGCGGTCGTGCGCAGCGAGGGCGAGGGCGCCTGTTGCGGCCTGCACGGCGCCTATCTCGCCTCCGGGCATCAGCAGGCGAATTTTGTCACCACCGTCGACCACTTGGCGGAGCGCGGCGAGACCCGCGAAATCTTCAAGGGGGTGGCGGCGGGGCGCGCGCACGGCGCGTTTCAGGGCCGGATCACGGTCCGCCCGGGGGCGCAAAAGGTCGACGCCCACATGCTGAGCCGCAACCTGCTGCTCGGCGATCGCGCCGCGGTCGACACCAAGCCCGAGCTCGAGATTTTCGCCGACGACGTGAAGTGCAGCCACGGTGCTGCGGTCGGCGATCTCGACGAGGCGGCGCTGTTTTACCTGCTTGCACGCGGCATCCCCCGCAAGGACGCGCGTCGCATGCTGATCGAGGCGTTTATTCGCGAGGCGGTCGAAATCGTCGAGCCCGCAGCATTGCGCGAGCATCTTCTGGCGCGGCTCGCCCGTCGTCTGGCGGCATTGGAGGAATGAGCATGACGGGTGCCGGCCCGAAGATTCTCGCCCCCGGAGAGCAGCGGCTGCCGGGCGGGTTCGACCCGCGCCGGCTGCGCCAGGAGTTCCCGATTTTCGCGAGCAACCCGGACCTGGTTTTTCTCGATTCGGGGGCGAGCGCGCAAAAGCCCGCTTCGGTCATCGACCGGGTCGCCGACTACTACCGCACCGACTACGCCAACGTGCATCGCGGCGTCTATCGGCTGAGCGCGCGCTCGACCGACTTGTTCGAGCAGGCGCGCGTCAAGGTGCAGCGCTTTCTGAACGCCGCCGATGCGCGCGAGGTCGTTTTCGTCCGCGGCGCCACCGAGGCGATCAACCTCGTCGCGCAGAGCTGGGGCGGCGCCTTTCTCGAAGCCGGCGACGAGATCCTGATCAGCGAGCTCGAGCACCATTCGAACATCGTGCCGTGGCAGCTGTTGCGCGACCGGGTCGGCATCCGCCTTGTCGTGGCGCCGATCGACGCGACCGGCGGGCTCGACGTCGCCGCTTTTGCCGCGCGCCTGTCGCCGCGCACCCGGCTCGTCGCGGTCACCCACCTGGCCAACGCCACCGGCGCCTTGGTGCCGATCGAGACGGTCGTCGAGCTCGCGCATCGCGCAGGCGCGCGGGTCTTGGTCGACGGCTGCCAGGCCGCACCGCGCCTCCAGGTCGACGTGCAGGCGCTGGGCTGCGATTTCTACGCCTTCTCCGGGCACAAGACCTACGGCCCGACCGGGATCGGCGTCTTGTGGGGCCGCCACGAATTGCTGGCGGCGATGCCGCCTTGGCAAGGCGGCGGCGAGATGATCCTCAACGTCACCTTTGAAAAGACGCTCTACCAGGAGCCGCCGCATCGCTTCGAGGCCGGCACCCCGGATATCTCGGGCGCGATCGGGCTCGGCACCGCGCTCGATTTCATCGAGGAATTGGGGCGCGACAACATCCTCGAGCACGAGGAGGCGCTGACCGGCTACGGGGTCGACCGCCTGTCGCGCATTCCCGGCCTGCAGCTGGTCGGCGCCGGGCAACGCCGGCTCGGCATATTGTCCTTCGATCTCGAAGGAATACATCCGCACGACGTGGCGACCGTGCTCGACCGCCATCATGTCGCGGTGCGCGCCGGCCACCATTGCGCCCAGCCGTTGCTCGACAAGCTCGGCCTCGGCGCCACGACCCGCGCCTCGCTCGGCGTCTACAACGACGAGCGCGACATCGACGCGCTCGCCGCCGCGATCGAAGCCGCCCAGGAGATGTTCCGCTGATGGATTTGCGCGACCTTTACCAGGACATCATCCTCGACCACGGGCGCCATCCGCGCAATTTTCGGGCGATCGAGCACCCGACCCACACCGCCCAGGGGCACAATCCGCTGTGCGGCGACCGGGTGACCGTGTTTCTGACGCTCGACGGCGAGCAGATCGCCGACGTTGCCTTTCAGGGCCGCGGCTGCGCGATCTCGACCGCGGCCGCTTCGCTGATGACCGAGGTGTTGAAGGGCAAGACCGTCGAGGAGGCGCGCGAGCTGTTCGCCCATTTCCATGCGCGCGTGACCGGCGGTAACGAAAACCCTTTGCCCGCGCCCTTGGCCGACGAGATGGAGCGGCTCGAGCCATTAACCGGGGTCAAGGCGTATCCCGCCCGCGTCAAATGCGCGACCTTGTCGTGGCATGCGCTCGAAGCCGCGTTGCAAACCGACGGCGCGACGGTCAAGACGGAGTAGCCAGCATGGCGGAACGCGATCCATTCGACTTCGAGCCGGAAACGCCGGCCGCGGAAACCGAGGATGTCGAACGTCCGGAGGGCGGTGAGGACGACCCGGCGTTGATGGCGCCGGTGTTGGACGCGCTCAAGACGGTGCGCGACCCGGAGATCCCGATGGACCTCGTCGAGCTCGGGCTGATTTACGAGCTGATCGTTAAAAAGGACGGCCTTGTTTATGTCGAGATGACGTTGACGACGCCGGCCTGCCCGGTCGCGGCCAGCATGCCGGGCGAGGTCGAGGCCGCCATTCGCGGCGTCCCTGGCGTCAACGACGTCCGGGTCAAGCTCGTCTGGACCCCGCCCTGGGGCCCCGAGCGTATGAGCGACGAAGCCAGGCTCGAACTCGGGATGCTTTGACCGAGAAGGTGCACGAACCGCCAGTGTCCCGCGGTGAGCCTCGTATCACGCGACGTTAACTTCTTTTCATCACTACTTCGGCGGCGGTGCCGGACGCAGCAAAGTCGTCGTTAGCTCGACGAAAACTCGCTTAATTTTAGCCGGACCGGCTGCGGGAAGCCGTGCCGTCGTGGCGGATCGCGCAACGGGCCTTCGCGCCGCACCCGATGATGACAGTGTTGCGGCCGCGCACTAAGCTTTGTCGGATGGACGGCGATCTCGCGTGCGGGGTGTTCGAGTTGCGGCGGCCGGCGCTGAGAAGCCTGCCGCTGATCTTCGCCTCGCCGCACAGCGGGTCGGACTATCCAGCCGATTTTGTCGCCGGCTCGCGCCTCGACCCGCTGGCGCTGCGCCGCTCCGAAGACAGTTTTGTCGACGAGCTGTTCGCCGCGGCTCCCGGCCTCGGCGCTCCGTTGCTGTCGGCGAGGTTCCCGCGCGCCTATCTCGACGTCAACCGCGAGGCCTACGAGCTCGACCCGGCAATGTTCTCGGATGCGCTGCCGGGGTTTGTCAACGCTGGCTCGGCGCGCGTGCGGATGGGGCTCGGGACGATCGCGCGCATCGTCGCCAGCGGCGAGGAGATCTACTCCGGAAAGCTGCGCTTTGCCGAGGCCCAACGGCGCATCGACGGCCTCTATCGCCCCTATCACCAGATGCTCGGCGCTCTGGTCGAGGAGACCGAGGCGCTGTTCGGCGGCTGCCTCTTAGTGGACTGCCATTCGATGCCGTCGGCCGCCGGCGCGGTGTGCGGCTGGGACGGCGCCGACATCGTGCTCGGCGACTGCTACGGCGGCGCCTGCGCCCGCGCGATCATCGAATGCGCCCGCCGGTTTTTTAGCGCGCGCGGCTTCTCGGTGGCGGTCAACGCACCCTATGCGGGCGGGTTTACGACCGAGCACTATGGCGATCCCGGCCGCGGTCGCCACGCCTTGCAGATCGAGGTCAACCGCGCGCTTTACATGGACGAACGCCGCTACCGGCGCAAACCGCGCTTTGCGCGGCTCGCCGCCGATCTGGCCGAGCTCGTTCGGCAATTAGGCCGGGCAGCCGAAGCCTGTCTCAGCGAAGCCAGGTAGACCTGCCGCCCAACGCAGATTGACCTGCCGCCCCGCCATTCTCACCTAAAAGTGAGTGGTCAGGCACGGGAGCGGTGGATGAGCGAGATCGGGCCGGGATCGGCCCCGGACTTTCAATTAGAGCAGGACTGGGTAACAGAGCAGGACTGGCGGGCCTACACCCTGGAGGAGCATGCCGTCTGGCGGCTGCTGTTCGAACGCCAGCAAAGGCTGCTGGTCGGACGCGCCTGCCGTGAATACCTCGACGGGCTGGGCGCGCTCGACGTGGCGGCGGCGGGGATACCGGACTTCCGCAGGCTTAGCGATGCGCTCGACCGCGCCACCGGATGGCGGATCGTCGCGGTGCCGGGGTTGGTGCCGGACGCGGTGTTTTTTGCGCACCTCGCCGCGCGGCGGTTCCCGGCGACCTGCTTCATCCGCCGTCGCGACCAGCTCGACTACCTGCAGGAGCCGGATGTCTTTCACGACATTTGCGGCCATGTGCCGTTGCTGATGAACCCGATCTTTGCCGACTACATGCAGGCCTACGGTCAGGGCGGGCTCAAGGCGGTGAGTCTCGGCCACCTGCGCCGGCTGGCAAGGCTCTATTGGTACACCGTCGAATTCGGGCTGATCGCCACCCAGGAAGGATTGCGGATCTACGGCTCGGGTATTTTGTCGTCGGCCGGCGAGTCGGTCTATTGCCTCGACGATCCGCGGCCGAACCGGGTCGGCTTTGACCTGCGGCGGGTCATGCGCACCTGCTATCATATCGACCGGTATCAGGAGACTTATTTTGTCATCGACGATTTCGAGCAGCTGTTCGAAGCGACGCGCCCGGACTTCGCGCCGGTCTACCGCGAAGTTTCGGCCCTGCCCGACCTTGATCCTGGTCAGATGCTCGTTGACGATCCGCGGTCCGGCGCCGCCAGCGCGGCAGAAACTGTGGCGGCAGGATAAAAAAATGGGCCGCAGCTTAGCGCGGCCCAAGTTTAGGGAGGAAACGCCTAGAAGACGTACGGTAAGACCACAACCGGTGACCGTTACCGCACTGCACAATCTAATGCGTTGCGCCGGGATGTCAAGCTGCTTTTTCGAAACGCTTGGCATCGTTGGGGATTCCGGTTGAGATCAGGCATTTAAGGCACGCTCCGGCGGGGCCGCATGTGCATCGCACAAGGGACGCTCCTTTGACGCAGCCGAAAACGCCCTGTGCTTCGGCGACAATGCCGCCGCCACCGGCACTTGACCCGCATGCGGCCTTGTTTCTCGATGTCGACGGCACCTTGCTGGAAATCGCGGCGCGTCCGGATCGCGTCCAGGTTCCGTCCTGGCTGGCGTCCTTGCTGCAGGATTTGGCACGGCGGCGCGGTCAGGCGCTGGCGCTCGTCAGCGGCCGGCCGCTCGGCGAGGTCGACCGGCTGTTCCGGCCGTGGCGAGGGGCGGCAGCCGGCCTGCACGGCATCGAGCGCCGGCGGGCCGACGGCAGCTTCGGACCGGGGCTCAGCCCGTCGGCGACAGCCGCCCTCGACCGGCTGCGCCGTCCTCTTGCTGCGCTGGCGGCCGCAGGCAGGGGCGTCATGCTCGAGGACAAGGGCGGCACTCTGGCGCTGCATTATCGCGATGCGCCAGAGCGCGAGGAAGAGGTCCGGGCGGCGGCCAAGGCGCTGGCCTGCGAGAACCCGTCGCTTCGTCTGATCGCCGGCAAGATGGTCGTCGAGTTTCAGCCGCGCGGCGCCGACAAGGGGGCGGCGATCGCCGCCTTTCTTAGCGAGCCGCCGTTTTTAGGCCGGGCCGCGGTCTTTGTCGGCGATGACACGACCGACGAGGACGGCTTCGCCGAGGTCGCGCGCCGCGGCGGGACGGCGGTTCGGGTCGGGCCCCCGGCGCAATCGCGCGCCGCATATGCCCTTGCGGATGTCGGCGCGGTGCTTGATTGGCTCGCGGCGGGCCGGACGGATCGCCGGACGGATCGTTGAAAATCAAGCCCCTGCGGGAACATTAATCGCAACGGGGCGTTCGCTGAACAACGCAATTCGGGGAACAAGACGATGGAGGGAGAAGCCAAGACCGCGGGCGAGCCGAGGGCAAGCTTGCATTTCCGGGCAGCAGACGCGGCCGTCCGAGAGACCGTTGAGGGAAGCCGTCGGCTCGTCGTCGTGTCCAATCGGGTGGCGACCGAAAGTGCCAAGCCCGACTCGGGGGGTCTTGCGGTCGCAATTCAGGCGGCGCTCGAAACCAGCGGCGGCATCTGGTTCGGCTGGAGCGGCAAGGTCGGCGACACAGCCGAGGGCGAGCCCGAAATCGTCACGCGCGGGCCGCTGACCTATGCGACGCTCGATCTGTCGAAACGTGATTTCAACGAGTATTACCTCGGCTTTGCCAACCGCGTGCTGTGGCCGCTGTTTCATCTGCGGGCCAGCCTCGTCGATTTTTCGCGGCGCGACTTCGCCGGCTATCTGCGAGTCAATCGCATGTTCGCCCGCTCGCTGGCGCCGATGCTCGACCCGCAGGATCTGGTTTGGGTTCACGACTACCACCTGATCCCGCTCGGGCGGGAATTGCGCCGGCTCGACCAGACCCAGGCGCTCGGGTTTTTTCTGCACACGCCGTTCCCGCCGGCCGAAGTGCTGCGCGTGCTGCCAAACCACCGCGACCTCGCCGAGGCGCTGTGCGCCTACGACCTTGTCGGCTTTCAAACAAAGTCCGATCTGCACGGGTTTCGCGATTACCTGGTGCGTTGGGCGGGGGGCGAGGACCTTGGCCGCGGGGTGCTGCGCGCGTTCGGCCGGATCGTGCGCGTCCAGGTGTTCCCGATCGGGATCGACGTCGCGGGCGTCGCCAAAAAGGCGGAGGCCGCCGACGTCAGCCGGCACATGCGACGGTTGCGCCACAGCCTGGGCGAGCGGACTTTGATGATCGGCGTCGACCGGCTCGATTATTCAAAGGGCTTGCCGGCGCGGTTCGCGGCCTTCGGGCAATTGCTCGACACCTATCCCGAGACGCGCGGCCGCATCGTCTTCATGCAGATAGCACCGCCGTCGCGCTCCGAGGTTCCGGAATACCAGGAGATCAGGCGGACGCTCGCCACGTCCGCCGGCCACATCAACGGCCGCTACGGCGAATTCGACTGGACGCCGCTGCGCTACATCAATAAGAGCTTCAACCACCAGATCCTGACCGGCTTTTTCCGGGCGGCGCGGATCGGCTTGGTGACGCCGTTGCGCGACGGCATGAACCTTGTCGCCAAGGAATACGTCGCCTCGCAGCCTGCCGACGATCCGGGCGTGCTGGTGCTGTCCTGTTTCGCCGGCGCCGCGCAGGAGTTGGGCGAAGCGGTGCTGGTCAACCCGCATGACGTCGAGGGCATGGCGGAGGGCATCCGGCAGGGGCTGACCATGTCGCTCGGCGAGCGTAAGGAACGGTGGACCGCGATGATGGCGACGATCGAGCACAACGACATCACGCGCTGGCGCGAGAGCTTCCTTGCCGCCCTGGCAGCGAGCGGCGCGCGCTGATGGCCGCGGCGGGGGGCGGCGCCGCGGTTGCCGTCCCGGAGACCTGGCTCGTCGGCGACATCGGCGCCACCAACGCCCGTTTTGGCCTGGTTTCCCCCGACGGCAAGGTGCTGCACTGGCGCACCCAGGCCTGCGACCATTACTCCACGATCGACGACGCGCTCGCCGAGTATCTCGGCGACCGCGGCGGGCTGCCGATGCCGCGGCAGGCGGCGATCGCGATCGCCTCGGCGGTTACCGGCGACCGGATCGCGATGACCAACCACCCGTGGAGCTTTTCGATCAGCGCTCTCAGGGCGCATTTCGGCTTTGAGCGGTTGGAGGTCGTCAACGATTTCACGGCGCAGGCGCTGGCACTTCCGCGGCTCGGCCCTGACGACCGCATGCCGGTCGGCGGCGGCGCGGCGGCGCCGGGGGCGCCGCTCGCGGTGCTGGGGCCGGGGTCGGGGCTCGGGGTTTCCGGGCTTATCCCGAGCGGCGCCGGCTGGGTGCCGCTGACCGGCGAGGGCGGCCACGCGACCATGTCGCCGGCGAGCGACCGCGAGAGCGCGGTGCTCAACCACATGCGCCGGCATTTCGACCACGTCTCGGCCGAGCGCGTCCTGTCGGGGCCGGGCATCGTTAACCTCTACAACACCTTGGCCGAAATCGACCGGGTGCCGTCCAAGGGCTATGCCGCGTCGCCACCCACCGATCTCGGGATGCGCGGCGAGGACCCGGTGTGCGCCGAGGCGACAGCAATGTTCTGCGCGATGCTCGGCACCGTCGCCGGCAACCTGGCGCTGACCTTGGGCGCGCGCGGCGGGGTGTTCATCGCCGGCGGGATCGTGCCGCGGCTCGGCCGGTTTTTTGCCGATTCGCCGTTCCGCGCGCGGTTTCAGGCAAAGGGCCGGTTCGAGCCCTACCTCGCGGCGATCCCGACCGCCGTCGTCACCCACCCGCTGGCCGCGTTTCTCGGCTGCGCATCCTTGCTCGCGGGTTGATGAGAGGCCGAGCCATGCGGCATCGCGGATGCCGGCGTCAGGCGCAAACCCCGACGCCGCCGCTGCCGCCCGGCAGCCCGCCGCAGCCGCCGCCCGACCCGGAGCGGCCGACGCCGGTCGAGGAGCCGCCGCGCCCGCTGCCGGTGCCCCCGACCGAGCCGCCGCCACCTCCAGTCAACGACCCGCCGCCGCGCGGCGCCGTCGCCTGACAGAAGTGCCGGAGAGCGGCGTCAAGAACCGCGTCCGGCCAGGTGCAACCCGGCCACCCCGGCGATGATCAGCGCCAGCGACACGAGCTTCCACACCCCGGCCGGCTCGCCAAACCACACGATGCCGATCGCCGCGACCAGCGCGGTCCCGACCCCGGACCACACGGCATAGGCGGTCGACAGGTCGATCCCGCGCAACGCCAGCGACAGCACCGAAAAGCTCGCGACATAGCAGACGACGACTGCGCTCGCCGGGGCGAGGCGGGTAAACCCCGCGGACAGCTTCAGCGCCGTCGTCCCGCTGACCTCCAGCACAATCGCGATCGCGAGGTAGACGACGCTCATCGTGACATCCCCTGGCCCGCTTTGGAAACGGCCGCCGCTTTGACGACCGCCGCCGGTCGGCGGTAACATCGGTCATCTGGAACACGGATCGTGCCATGAGCGCAGCGACTGATCGAAGCATCGAGGCCGGGGCGCGCGAGCGCCGGCGTATTCGCACCGGCGGGTTTGCCGGCCCCACCGCCGGGCTCGCCGCCGGCAACGTGCAGGCGAACCTCGTGATCCTACCGAGATCGCTGGCGCACGACTTCCTGCGTTTCGCCCAGGCCAACCCGAAGCCCTGCCCGGTGTTGGCGGTCTCCGAGCCAGGCGACCGCGGCTTCCAGGGCT
>Ga0210390_10000702_pt1 | contig 34899 bp, 30 predicted proteins | sample IncBWH11OmetaG_FD_161050 | JGI IMG/M metagenome (GOLD analysis project Ga0210390, IMG submission 161050) | Forest soil microbial communities from Barre Woods Harvard Forest LTER site, Petersham, Massachusetts, United States - Inc-BW-H-11-O ...
GCGCAATAGCCAACAGCAAGCGCGGGATTCGCGGATGCAGCAACCGCATCGCGACGGGCAGGGGATCAGACGCGAGCATGTTGGACATCACCCGCCCCTGCCACCTCTATGACGTGATCACCGATTACGACGACGTGTTCGCGGTGACCAACGACCACCACGGTGGCACCGGCGCGTGCCCGTTCGACAACGGCGCGCAACACCCACGATTCGGTGGCGGAGTCCAGGTGGGCGGTGGGCTCGTCGAGCAGCAGCACCGGCGCCGATGAGCCGAGCGCGCGAGCCAGGCCGAGGCGTTGCCGCTGACCCAGTGACAGCCCCACGCCGCCGCTTCCGATGACGGTGCCCATCCCGTCAGGCAGCTCTGCCAGCACACAATCGAATCCAGTCGCCGCGCAGGCGCTTTGAAGATCACCAAGTTCGCCATACAGCGCCAGGTTGTCGGCGACGGTCCCGGGAATGAGCACAGGTCGCTGCGGCAGCCAGGACACCTGCCGCCACCAGGCGGTCGGCTCGAGATCGGACACCCCGATTCCGCCCACGGTGACGGCACCATTGGTGGCCGCCGTGATTCCGGCGATGACCTGCAGAGTGGTGCTTTTCCCGGCACCGTTCGCACCGGTCAAGACCGTTACCTGACCGGGCTGGATCACCGCGCTGAGGTGATGCGGGCAGAGCCCATCGCGACCGGCGACGCTGAGCTCGTCGAGAACAATCACGGCACCCCGCGCCGAGATCGTCCGGGTACCCGGAACCGCGACTGAGGAGTCCTCGATCAGCGCGAACGCTTTGTCGGCAGCCGCCCGGCCATCCTGGGCGGCATGGAATTCCACGCCGATACGGCGCAGCGGCCAGTACACGTCAGGCGCGAGTAAGAGCACGGTCAAACCGGTGGTCAGGCTGATCTCGCCGAACACCAGACGCAGCCCGATGCTGACCGCGATTATGGCGACCCCGAGGGTGGCGAGCAGTTCCAGAACCAGCGCCGAGACGAACGCGATCCGCAGTGTCGCCATGGCCGAGCGCCGATGGGCGTCGGCCAACTCCGAAATGCGGCGCTCCGGCCCGCTGGTGCGGCGGAGAGCCCGCAACGTGGGAATTCCGGCTATCAGGTCCAACAGCCGAGCTTGCAGGGTGGTCATGGCGGCCAACGCAGCCGCGGACCGCTCAGCAGTCGCCAGGCCGATCAGCACCATGAAGATCGGGATCAACGGCAGCGTGATCGATACGATCACAGCCGATTCCAGGTCATATAGCCCAACCACAATAGCGCTCACCGGGGTCAGGATCGCCGCCAGCAGCAGCGCCGGAAGATAGGCGGTGAAATAGGGCCGCAGCGCGTCAAGCCCGCGGGTCACCACCGCGGCCGCGGCGTCGCGTTGGGTTGCCAACTGCCTCGGTTGCCGGGCGGTGACGGCCGTAAGCACCTGGCCGCTGAGGTCGGCGATCACCGCGCTGGCGCCACGTTGGCCCAGTCGGGCCTGCAGCCAATGCGCCACGGCACGTGCCGCCCACACCGCCAGCAGGATCGACAACAACGGCGCCCACTGGCTTAGGGTGTGCGCGGCTGGGTCGGCGATGACCCGGGAAGCGATGTGCGCCAGCAGGATCGCCGAGCCGATCGCGCAACCGGCGATCACGACACCGCACACCGTCGTCGCGGCCAGGAAGCGGCGCAGCGCTGCAGACGCCCGCCACAGTCGCGGATCAACGGGCCCCCGGCTGCTCGCGCTCAGGACGGTCGCCCCGTCAGCCCGATCGACGGTGGGATGCGGTCAACCGAAATCCGTTGCCGGAAAATCCAATACGTCCAGCCCTGGTATATCACCGTCAGCGGAGCCATGAGTGCCGTCACCCAAGTCATGATCTTGAGGGTGTACGGGGTCGACGATGCGTTGTAGATCGTCAGGCTCCATTGCTTGTTCAGCGTCGAAGGCACCAGGTTCGGATAGAGCGCTCCGAACAAGAGGATCACCACCGCCGCCACCACCACAGCGGTGCACAGAAACGCCCAGCCGTCGGATGCGCGTCGCCACACCAACGCCACCGCCGCCAGCTGCGCGATCAGCGCGACCGCCAGCACCAGCCAGGTCCAATTCTTGCCGTGGGCCAGTTGCGTCCAAGCCCCAAAGCCCCCAACCAGTCCGGTCACCGGGAGTGACAACCGCGCCGCGAAGCGGTGAGCGTCGTCGCGGATCGCGCCCGATGTCTTCAGGGACACGAATACTGCGCCGTAGAACAGAAACAGCCCCGCGGTGGCCAGACCGCCCAACAGCGTGTAGGCGTTGAGCACATCGGTGATCGACAAGTCGACGTGGCCACTGGCGTCCACCGGGAGCCCACGCACCAAGATGGCGAATGCGACGCCCCACAGCACGGCAGGCAACCACGACCCGGCCGCGATTCCGAAGTCGGCCCAGGCCCGCCATTTTGAGTCGTCGACCTTGCCACGCCATTCGATCGACACCGAACGCAGGATCATGCCGAACAGGATCGCCAGCAGCGGCAGATACAAGGTGGAGAACATGGTGGCGTACCAGCCGGGAAAAGCGGCGAACATCGCTGCGCCGCCCACGATCAGCCAGACCTCGTTGCCGTCCCAGACCGGCCCGATTGTGTTCAGCGCTGCGCGACGGTGGGTTTCGGGTTCGCCCACGCCGACGCGGGCGAATGGCTCCATCAACATGCCGACGCCGAAGTCGAAGCCCTCCAGGATGAAGAAAGCGAGGAACAGCATCCCGATGATGCCGAACCACAACTGTTGCAGTCCCACCGGTCAGCTCCTTTCCGTCGGCAGGCCTTAGTAGGCGAAAGACAGCGGCGCCACCTCGTCGTCGCTGGGTGACCGGGGCGCAGCCGGTTCCGCGTCGTGTTCCAGCGGCCCTTCGACGATGTACCGCTTGAGCAGCCAGAACCAGATCACCGCCAGCACCGCGTAGACCAGGGTGAAGGTGACCAGCGAGGTGATGACCATGCCGGCAGCGTGATGTGAGACGGCCTCGTGGACGGTGAATCGGACCTGCTGGTCGCCGGTCGGATTTGGCACGACGATCCAGGGCTGACGGCCCATTTCGGTGAACACCCACCCGGAGATATTGGCCAGGAACGGCGAGGGAAGGGCCACCAGTGCAAGCCAGGAGAACCATCGTCGATCGGGTATCCGGCCACCGCGGGTGAGCCACAACGCGACCACCGCGAAAAGGACCGGAATCGCCAGCAGCCCGATCATCGTGCGAAACGACCAGTAAGTGACGAACAGGTTGGGCCGGTAATCGTTTGGGCCGAAGCGCTGTTGGTAGTCCTGCTGGATATTGCGCACACCCTGCAACGTCACGTCGTGCATTCGGCCTTCTGCAAGGAACGGCAGCACATAGGGTACTTCAATCACACGGGTGACGCTGTCGCAGTTGTTGTGCGTGCCGACGGTCAGGATGGAGAAGTCCGGATCGGTTTCGGTGTTGCACAACGATTCCGCCGAAGCCATCTTCATCGGCTGCTGAACGAACATCAGCTTGCCCTGGTAGTCACCGGTGAAGAACAAGCCGACCGTGGCAATCAGCGCAACCCAGCATCCCAGGATGGCTGCCGGACGGAACATCGTGCGGGCATCCGAGTCCGCGACGGGGTGGTCCGTTGCGCGTTTACCAGAACGGACCAACCACCACGCACTAATGGCGGCGACAAAGGTCGCAGCGGTCAGCAATGAACCAGCCACGGTATGTGAAAACGCCGCTCGCGCAGTGTCATTGCTGAGCAGCGCGCCGATGCTGTGCAACTCGGCGCGGTGGGTCGCGGGGTTGTAGTGAGCGCCGACCGGGTGCTGCATGAAGGAGTTCGCGACGATGATGAAAAACGCGGATACATTGACGGCGATCGCGATGATCCAGATGCATGCCAGGTGTATCAGCCGGGGCAGCCGGCTCCAGCCGAAGATCCACAAACCGATGAATGTGGATTCGAAGAAGAACGCGGCCAGGCCTTCCATCGCCAGCGGAGCCCCGAACACGTCGCCGACGAAACGTGAGTACTCGCTCCAATTCATCCCGAATTGGAACTCCTGCACGATCCCGGTAGCCACCCCGATCGCAAAGTTAATCAGGAACAGCTTGCCGAAAAACTTGGTGAGCCGATACCAGGCAACGTTGTCGGTGACCACCCATGCCGTCTGCATGATGGCGATCAGCGGCGCCAAACCGATGGTGAGTGGGACGAAGATGAAGTGATAGACGGTCGTGATACCGAACTGCCACCGCGACACGTCGACGACGTTCATCTGCCATCTCCCTCGCGACAAGGCACGTACTACGACGCAGTGTAGTAGATAGTAGTGGTCATTTCTACGACATTGTTCGGTCCATCACGATTCGTGCGGTGGACCCGTCAGCGCCTCGTGCACCCTCTTGGATGCGCCGCGGATACCGAACGACGACACGATCTCGAAGGCGCCGATGACGATCAGCCAGATGCCGACGACGAGTATCAGGATCGCGAGCGATTCGAACGGTGATCCGATCATCACAACGCCCGCAATAAGGCTGATCACGCCAACGAATATCTGCCAGCCGCGACCGGGCAACGTGGGATCGCTAATGGCCGAAATCGATGTCGCCACACCGCGAAAGATGAAGCCGACGCCAATCCAGATTGCCAGCAGCAGAATCGCGTAGCCCTCGCCGAAGTGGCGGAAGCACAGCACCGCCAGCACCAGCGACGCTGCGCCGCTGATGAATAACAGCACTCGCCCGCCGGCGGAGACGTGCAGGCTGAACGCGAAAACAACTTGTGCGATACCGGTGATCAGGAGGTAGATGCCGAACAGGATGGCGGCGATGACAATGGAATCTCCGGGTAACACCAGTACCAGGACGCCCAGGGCGACTGCCAGGAGTCCGGATACCAGTGTGGACTTCCACAGATGCGGCAACAACTTTGGAACAGCAGTGGTTTCCATTGTCGAATTTTCCCACACACGGCGATCTTGATGGGGGGTTTGGCGTTACGTGTTGACGGCGGCAGCTTGTGGCGCATCGGCACGCACATCGCCGGAACCGGTGTCCGGTTTGCGGTCAACGAGATACCACGTGCGCATGACGCCCTTGCCCTTGACGGCGACCGCACCCCGCTCCTGTAGGACGAAGTCGTTCTTCAACCGCTGGTACACGTCCTCGGGCACCTGGATTCGTCCCACCGAATCGGTGGCTTCCATCCGCGATGCCACATTGACCGCGTCGCCCCACACGTCGTAGAAGAACCGGCGAGAACCCACCACGCCCGCGACGACAGGGCCTGAGGCGAGCCCGATTCGCAACGGCAGCACGTCGCCGCGCGAATCTCTTAGTCCGCTCGCGGTTTCGGCCATGTCGAGCGCAAGGTCGGCGAGCGCCTCGACGTGATCGGGCCGCGGCTGGGGCACTCCGCTGACCACCATGTAGGAGTCGCCACTGACCTTGATCTTTTCCAGCCCGTGTTTGTCCACCAGCGCATCGAAGGCGCCGTACAAGCGATCCAGGAATTTGATCAGCTTGTCCGGCGCGATGTCGCTGGCCCGTTCGGTGAAACCCGCGATGTCGGCAAACAGCACTGAGGCGTCGTCGTATTTGTCGGCAATGATGTTGTGCTCCGGATCTTTCAACCGCTCCGCGACGCTGGCCGGCAAGATGTTGGCCAGCAACGCCTCGGACCGTTCGTATTCCATTTCCATCGCTGTTTCGGCGCGGACGATCTCGCGGACCGCGTACCACACCGTCGTCACCACCATCACGCAGCCGGAGATCGTGGTGACGACGAAGCCCACCGACAAGGACCACGCCGGCTCGGCGCCGGTATCTCGAGGGACCAGGAACTGCAAAGTGATCACCAGCGCGGCGGCGATGGCTGCCAGCCCTGCCGCTAACACGATGCGGTCGACGCCGAGCTGCAACACGACAAGACAGGACGCAACGAGGAAATAGAACTGCAAGCCCGAGCCGGTGCCCACGATCCAGCAGATGACGAAAATCGACACGTAGGCCGTGCAGAGGAGAGTCAGCGGGGCAACCAGCTCACCGAAGCGGTGAAGCCAGGGGATCGTCGCGTAGATGACGGCGCCGACGATATTGATCGCGCCGGTCCACCAAAGATGGGGCGCCGAGAAGACTTGGATCATTCCGAAACCCGCGCTGACGATCACCGCCATCGATGTTGTGAGGTGCAGGACGCGGCGCCGCCGCGCGATGCGGTCGGCGTAGTGCTGGCTGCGGACGCCCGGTTGCTCCCGGACTGCCGCTATGCAGTCCGGCGTTCGCCGCGAACCTGCCGGTTGTGTGGCACCGCATCTCTTAGCCACCACAGCAAAAAGCGTAATCGTTGTGCTGGAGATTCCCGAACACTCTGTTTACCTGGTGCCCTCGGTGAGATTCGAACTCACACTGGATGGGTTTTGAATCCGTCTAATCTGGCGTTTGCTTGGGTCTAGCTGTGTTGGCTCTTCAGAAAATGCCAGGTCAGCGCGTTGGTAGCGTTGATCGATGGAAGCTGGTGCCACGGCGATAGAGACTGCGGGAAGAAGCGGGAGCCCTCGCAGCCATCGACGCGCTCTGTGGTACCAGCGCTGATCCAGGCTCGGTGGCCGACCCGACACCGCGGCGTCGCAATTCGGACACAGCGCGAACCCGCCGCGGCAGATTGCAGCTAGCAGGTATGTCAGTTGCATGGCAGCGGTAGCGACATCGCCGATCGTGGCTGTGACGATGAAAACGAAAGTAAGCCGTGATCACACCACGGGCCCGCTCTTAACCCGGAAAGGATGCCAACCATGACCGCAGCCCAGAAGACCGAACGGCGTGGCACGATAGCCATCTGCATCGCGGCCGCCGCGATTGCGTTGGCGGCGCCGGCCCACGCCGACAACAGCAACACGGTGTGCCCTTCGATGGGCAACGGCATCACCCATGCCCAGGAGAACTGCCCGGAAGCCCCTGGGACGCACCAGCAAGCCCCTGGGACGTACGACGGCCACCTGCTCCCTGAGGGCTACGGCGGCAAACCGTAGCCGCTCATCGAGCAGCCCATCCAATTGGCGCACAACGGAGCTTTGTGGCCCCACAACATCAAGACCTCTAGTGAGTGCCGGTTGGGCGGCGAACCATCAAAAGCATGAATCGTTGCGGAGAGGAGTAACTAATGACCACAACGATATGGACGTTGCTCTTTATCTTCGTCATCGCTCCCCTCGGTGCTTTTGCCTTTGACAGGTCCCTCTTCGGCAACTGGATCTGGCACATCGCGCGCAACGGTCCTGCGGCGCCGAGCGTGGAATCGTGACGAAACACGCTGTCGCGCAGGACGTTTCGTGCGGAGCCGGGCGACGAGGGGCGGAATCGCCCGGCCCCAGCATTTGGGTCGGTTGGCCGGCGACCAAGTGAGGGAAGTCGCCGACCAACCCCGGCAGCGTCTCGACTCGCTGCCATTCCCCCGCACGGCCCGGGTCAACATTCCCGCCAAGAGAAACCCCGGGACAGTTTGGGGCGAATTGCGGACGCTCTCGACGCCGCGGGTGGAGTTACTGCGGACGCTCTGCGGACGGTCTCGCCGTTGAGAATTGTGCCTTCCGAGTAAATATGCCGCGGAGCTGCGGCCCTGTTGTGCCCTCGGTGAGATTCGAACTCACACTGGACGGGTTTTGAATCCGTTTCCTCTGCCAGTTGGGATACGAGGGCCTGTCAGCTACGGCCTCCCACCATAGAGGATGGCCGTCGCGAGGCGAGCGTCACAACCCCGCGGTCGATGATCGCGGCGGGTCACGACACAATGTCGTCATGACCGACGTCGATACCCAGGCCTCGCGCCGGGTGCTGATCGCCGAGGATGAGGCGCTCATCCGGCTCGACCTGGCCGAGATGCTCCGCGAAGAGGGCTACACCATCGTCGGCGAGGCCGGCGACGGACAGGAAGCCGTCGAGCTGGCCGAGCAGCTCAGCCCCGACCTGGTGATCATGGATGTGAAGATGCCGCGCCGGGACGGCATCGACGCCGCGTCCGAGATCGCCCGCAAGCGCATTGCGCCGATTGTGGTGCTGACCGCCTTCAGCCAGCGCGACCTCGTCGAACGGGCGCGGGATGCCGGCGCAATGGCGTACCTGGTCAAACCGTTCACCATCTCCGACCTGATCCCGGCGATCGAGGTGGCGCTCAGCCGGTTCAGCGAGATCAAGGCGCTGGAGCGCGAAGTGGAGACTCTGTCTGACCGGCTGGAAACCCGCAAGCTCGTTGAACGGGCAAAAGGCCTGTTGCAGGCCAACCAGGGTATGACCGAGCCAGAGGCATTCAAGTGGATTCAGCGCGCCGCCATGGATCGGCGGACCACGATGAAGCACGTAGCCGAAGTCGTCCTGGAAACCCTCGACACCGCCAAAGACGCGGAATCGTCCGGGTAGGCGACAAGCTCGATTGCCCGACTCCTCAGCGGCCCTCGGCGGGCCGCATCGTCGTCGGCCTAGCGGGCCACGATCACCGAGGAGCCGTGCCCGAACAGGCCCTGATTCGCGGTGATTCCGGCTTTGGCGCCCTCGACCTGACGGCCGGTGGCCTGGCCGCGCAGCTGCCAGTTGAGCTCGCAGACCTGCGAGATCGCCTGTGCCGGAATGGCTTCGCCGAAGCAGGCCAGCCCGCCCGACGCGTTGACTGGAATCTTGCCGCCGATGGTGGTGGCGCCGCTGCGGAGGAGTGCCTCGGCTTCACCCTTGGGGCATAGGCCCAGGTGCTCATACCAGTCCAGCTCCAGCGCGGTGGACAGGTCGTAAACCTCGGCCAGGCTCAGGTCTTCCGGCCCGATTCCGGCCTCGGCGTAGGCGGCGTCGATGATCTGGTCCTTGAACACCCGGTCCGGCGCTGCCACCACCGCAGTGGAATCCGTTGCGATATCAGGTAATTCGGGCAGATGCTGCGGGTAGCGCGGGGTGACCGTGCTGACCGCACGCACCGAAGGGATGCCGTTCAGCGAGCCGAGGTGTTCGCGCGCGAACTTGGCACTGGCCACGATCAGCGCCGCGGCACCGTCCGAGGTGGCGCAGATGTCCAACAGCCGCAGCGGATCCGAGACCACCGGGCTGGCCAGCACGTCTTCGATCGAGTTTTCCTTGCGATACCGGGCGTTCGGGTTGTTGAGGCCGTGTTTGGAGTTTTTGACCTTTACTTGAGCGAAGTCCTCGAGCGTGGCCCCGTACAGGTCCATGCGTCGCCGCGCCAGCAATGCGAAGTACACCGTGTTGGTGGCGCCGATCAGATGAAACCGCTGCCAATCCGGGTCGTTCTTGCGCTCGCCACCGACCGGAGCAAAAAAGCCTTTCGGCGTGGTGTCGGCGCCGATCACCAGCGCGACGTCGCAGAAGCCGGCCAGGATCTGTGCCCGGGCGCTTTGCAGGGCCTGCGAGCCGCTGGCGCAGGCCGCATAGCTGGAGCTGACCGGGACACCGTTCCAGCCCAGCTTCTGCGCGAACGTTGCTCCGGCGACGAAGCCCGGATAGCCGTTACGGATGGTGTCCGCGCCGGCCACCAACTGAATCTGCCGCCAGTCCAGGCCGGCCTCGCCCAGCGCGCCACGCGCGGCGGCCACCCCGTACTCGGTGAAGTCGTTACCCCACTTGCCCCAGGGGTGCATCCCGGCGCCGAGGATGTACACGGGTTCGCTCATGCGATCCTCCAGGCGTAGACGATGCGTTCGACGCCGTCGTCGTCGACGAACAACGGCATGGTGGTCAGCTCCATCTCCTGGCCGATCTTCAAATCCGCGGCCAGAGTGCCGTCCACCACCTTGCCCAACACGATCAGACCCTCGTCGGCCAACTCCACCGCGGCGACGGCGAACGGCTCGAACGGATCAGGAGCGGGGTAGGGCGGCGGCGGCGCATACCGGTTTTCGGTGTAGCTCCACAGCGTCCCGCGCCGCGACAGCGGCACCTGCTCGAGCTGCTCACCGTCGCAGCCGGGGTTGGGGCAGTTGTTGGCCCGCGGCGGGAAGACGTAGGTGCCGCATTGGGGGCATTTCGCGCCGATCAGATGCGGCGAGCCGTCGGCGGCGGCGAACCAGCCGTCGATTGCCGGTTCTTGACGGGTAGTTCCTGGCATTCGACCAGCGTACCGAGAACACCGACAAAACTGAAACGTGTTGCAGTTTTGTCGCAGCGGGCTCGGCCGCTACTCGGGGTCAGACCCAGTGCCTAGAGTTAGGGCCGTGAGCCCAGCGAGGACCGCAAGCAAGAAGACGGAAGCCGCCCAGGCCGCTGACGAGAAGCCGACGTTGATGCTGCTGGACGGCAATTCGCTGGCGTTTCGGGCCTTCTATGCGCTGCCCGCGGAGAATTTCAAGACCCAGGGCGGTCTGACCACCAACGCGGTGTACGGGTTCACCGCCATGCTGATCAACCTGTTGCGCGACGAGTCGCCCACGCACGTGGCCGCGGCGTTCGATGTGTCGCGGCAGACCTTTCGCTCCGAGCGTTACCCGGAATACAAGGCCAACCGATCGGCCACCCCGGATGAGTTCCACGGCCAGATCGACGTCACCAAGGAAGTCCTTGCGGCACTGGGCATTACGGTGCTGGCTGAGCCGGGCTTCGAAGCCGACGACTTGATCGCGACGCTGGCGACGCAGGCCGAAAAAGAGGGCTATCGGGTGCTGGTCGTCACCGGTGACCGCGATTCTTTGCAGCTGGTCACCGACGACGTGACGGTGCTCTATCCGCGCAAAGGCGTCAGCGAGCTGACGCGATTCACCCCGGCGGCGGTGGTCGAGAAATACGGGCTGACCCCCGAGCAGTACCCCGATTTCGCGGCGCTGCGTGGTGATCCGAGCGACAACTTGCCCGGCATTCCGGGGGTGGGCGAGAAGACGGCGTCGAAATGGATCAGCGAATACGGCTCGCTGCAGACGCTGGTCGACAACGCCGACTCGGTGCGCGGCAAAGTGGGTGACGCGCTCCGGGCGCATCTGTCCAGCGTGATACTGAACCGGGAGCTCACCGACCTGGTCCGTGACGTCCCGTTGGCGCAGACGCCGGACACGCTGCGGGTGCAGCCGTGGGACCGCGACCAGATTCACCAGTTGTTCGACCAACTGGAATTCCGGGTGCTGCGAGACCGGCTGTTTGACACGCTGGCTGCGGTCGAACCCGAGGTCGACGAGGGATTCGACGTGCGTGGGGGACTGCTGGAGCCCGGCACGGTCGCCGGGTGGCTGACCGAGCACGTCGCCGACGGTCGCCGGTCGGGGCTGGCGGTGGTGGGGACGCATCTGCCCTACGACGGCGACGCGACCGCGCTGGCCATCGCCGCCGCCGACGGCGACGGCGGCTACATCGACACCACGACCTTGACACCCGACGATGACGCCGCGCTGGCGGCATGGCTCGCCGACCCCGAGAAGCCGAAGGCCTTGCACGAGGCCAAGTTGGCGATCCACGACCTGGCGGGGCGCGGCTGGACGCTGAACGGGGCCAGCTCCGATACCGCCCTGGCCGCCTACCTGGTCCGCCCTGGACAGCGCAGCTTCACTCTGGACGACCTGTCGCTGCGCTACCTGCGCCGCGAGCTGCGGGCGGAAACCTCTGAGCAGCAGCAACTTTCACTGCTCGATGACACCGATGGCGTCGATGACCAAGCCGTTCAAACCGCGGTCTTGCGCGCCCGCGCGGTGGTGGACCTGGCTGACGCGCTGGACGCTGAACTGGCCCGGATCGACTCCACCTCACTGCTGGCTGAGATGGAACTGCCGGTGCAACGGGTACTGGCGGGCATGGAGGCCGCGGGTATCGCCGTGGATCTGGACCAATTGACGTCGCTGCAAAGCCAATTCGGCGACCAGATCCGCGATGCCGCGGAGGCGGCGTACGCCGTGATCGGCAAGCAGATAAACCTCGGCTCGCCAAAACAGTTGCAAGTGGTCCTTTTTGACGAACTGGAGATGCCGAAGACCAAGCGGACGAAGACCGGGTACACCACCGACGCGGATGCGCTGCAGTCGCTGTTCGACAAGACCGGGCATCCGTTCCTGCAGCACCTGCTCGCGCACCGCGACGTCACCCGGCTGAAGGTGACCGTCGACGGGTTGCTGAACTCCGTGGCCGGCGACGGCCGTATCCACACCACGTTCAACCAGACGATCGCGGCGACCGGCAGGCTGTCATCGACCGAGCCCAATCTGCAAAACATTCCGATCCGCACCGATGCCGGCCGCCAGATCCGTGACGCGTTCGTGGTCGGTGGTGGCTACGCCGAGTTGATGACGGCCGACTACAGCCAGATTGAAATGCGGATCATGGCCCATCTGTCCCGGGACGAAGGTCTGATCGAGGCGTTCAACACCGGAGAGGACCTGCACTCGTTCGTTGCGGCCCGGGCGTTCGGGGTGCCGATCGAGGAGGTGACCGGCGAACTGCGGCGCCGGGTCAAGGCGATGTCGTACGGGTTGGCCTACGGGTTGAGCGCGTACGGGTTGGCCGCCCAGCTGAAGATTTCCACCGAAGAGGCCAAAGTCCAGATGGACCAATACTTCGCCCGGTTCGGCGGGGTGCGCGACTACCTGATGGACGTCGTCGAGCAGGCCCGCAAGGACGGCTACACCTCGACGGTGCTGGGCCGACGCCGCTACCTGCCCGAGCTGGACAGCACCAACCGCCAGGTGCGCGAGGCCGCCGAGCGGGCAGCGCTCAATGCGCCGATCCAGGGGAGTGCGGCCGACATCATCAAGGTGGCCATGATCGAGGTCGACAAGGCGCTGAAAGCGGCCGGGCTGGCGTCGCGGATGCTGCTGCAGGTGCACGACGAACTGTTGTTCGAAGTGGCAGACGGTGAGCGCGAGCGCCTCGAGGCGTTGGTGCGGGAGAAAATGGGCGGCGCATACCCGCTTGACGTGCCGCTGGAGGTCTCGGTCGGCTACGGACGGAGCTGGGACACCGCCGCCCATTAACCGCGAGCGGGCAACTATCCCGAAAATCCACGGGCTTTTCCAGTATGACTGCACGCCCGACGCGATGGGACGCAGTTTGGCCAGCGTGCGCGCAGTCGAGTAACCTCGACAGGTAGCCCGGTGACGATGCAGAGCGCATAGCGCGATGCGTAGGAGCTGGGCGATCGAATACCGTCTCGCGGCCCGTTCGCGGGCACAACAAGCACTGTCCCTACGACCCCAACCTGTCCGGAGCAACCCAACAATATGCCGAGTCCCACCGTCACCTCGCCGCAAGTAGCCGTCAATGACATTGGCTCGAGCGAGGATTTTCTCGCCGCCATCGACAAAACAATCAAGTACTTCAACGATGGCGACATCGTCGAAGGGACCATCGTCAAGGTTGACCGGGACGAGGTCCTGCTCGACATCGGCTACAAAACCGAAGGGGTCATCCCCTCCCGCGAACTGTCCATCAAGCACGATGTCGACCCCAACGAGGTCGTTTCCGTGGGCGATGAGGTCGAAGCCCTGGTCCTCACCAAGGAGGACAAAGAAGGCCGCCTGATCCTGTCCAAGAAGCGCGCGCAGTACGAGCGCGCCTGGGGGACCATTGAGGCGCTCAAGGAGAAGGACGAGGCCGTCAAGGGCACCGTCATCGAGGTCGTCAAGGGTGGCCTGATCCTCGACATCGGCTTGCGCGGCTTCCTGCCCGCCTCGCTGGTTGAGATGCGACGCGTCCGCGATCTGCAGCCGTACATCGGTAAGGAGATCGAAGCCAAGATCATCGAGCTGGACAAGAACCGCAACAACGTGGTGCTGTCCCGCCGCGCCTGGCTCGAGCAGACGCAGTCCGAGGTCCGCAGCGAGTTCCTCAACCAGCTGCAGAAGGGCGCCATCCGCAAGGGTGTGGTGTCCTCGATCGTCAACTTCGGCGCGTTCGTCGATCTCGGCGGCGTCGATGGTCTGGTGCACGTCTCCGAGTTGTCCTGGAAGCACATCGACCACCCGTCCGAGGTGGTTCAGGTCGGCGACGAGGTCACCGTCGAGGTGCTCGACGTCGACATGGACCGCGAGCGGGTTTCGTTGTCGCTCAAGGCGACTCAGGAAGACCCGTGGCGGCACTTCGCCCGCACCCACGCCATCGGCCAGATCGTGCCCGGCAAGGTCACCAAGCTGGTGCCGTTCGGTGCGTTCGTCCGCGTCGAGGAGGGCATCGAGGGCCTCGTGCACATCTCCGAACTCGCTGAGCGTCACGTCGAGGTGCCCGACCAGGTGGTCGCGGTCGGTGATGACGCGATGGTCAAGGTCATCGACATCGACCTGGAGCGTCGCCGCATCTCGCTGTCGCTCAAGCAGGCCAACGAGGACTACACCGAGGAATTCGACCCCGCCAAGTACGGCATGGCCGACAGCTACGACGAGCAGGGCAACTACATCTTCCCGGAGGGCTTCGACGCCGAAACCAACGAATGGCTCGAAGGTTTCGACAGTCAGCGCACCGAGTGGGAAGCTCGCTACGCCGAGGCCGAGCGCCGGCACAAGATGCACACCACGCAGATGGAGAAGTTCGCCGCGGCCGAGGCCGAAGCTGCCGAGCGGCCGCAGGCCAACGGCTCGTCGGCTGACGACCAGCCGAGCGGTGGCTCGCTGGCCAGCGACGCGCAACTCGCCGCTCTGCGGGAGAAGCTCGCCGGTAGCGCCTAACTCGCACACCGGATGCTTCGGATCGGGCTTACCGGCGGCATCGGCGCCGGTAAGTCGGCGGTTTCGGCGCAGTTTTCGCAGTGCGGTGGGGTAGTCGTCGACGGCGACGTGATCGCCCGCGAGGTAGTCGAGCCCGGCACTGACGGGCTGGCCGCACTCGTCAACGCGTTCGGTGACGACATTCTGCTGCCCGATGGTGCGTTGAATCGTCCGGCCTTGGCGGCCAAGGCGTTCAGCAGCGACGAGACCCGCGCGACGCTCAACGGAATCGTTCATCCGCTGGTGGGCAAGCGTCGCGCCGAGCTGATTGCCGCCGTTTCGAAGAATTCGGTTGTGGTGGAAGATATTCCGCTGCTGGTGGAGTCCGGAATGGCTCCGATGTTCCCGCTGGTCGTCGTAGTATTTGCCGACGCCGAAGTGCGGTTGACGCGGCTGGTCCAACAACGCGGTATGGCCGAGGACGACGCCCGCGCCCGCATCGCGGCGCAGGCCAGTGACCAGCAGCGTCGCGCGGTCGCCGATGTCTGGCTGGACAATTCGGGTACTCCCGAGGCGTTGGCCGAACGGGCTCGTGAGGTCTGGGATCACCGCATCACACCGTTCGCCGCCAATCTCAATGCGGGCCACGTTGTTAGCCCACCCGTCCAATTGGTTCCTGCCGATCCGGTCTGGCCCGACCAGGCCGCACGCATCGTCGCCCGTCTCAAGACGGCGTGTGGGGCGAACGCGTTGCGCGTCGACCACATCGGCTCCACCGCGGTTCCCGGGCTGGACGCGAAGGACGTCATCGACATTCAGGTCACGATCGAATCACTGGCTGCGGCAGACGAACTCACGGCCGCCCTGCGCTCCGCAGGCTATCCGCGCATCGACGACGTCAGCAGCGATGTCGTCAAGCTGGACGCCCGCAGCACCGCGGAACGTTTCGACCACAGCGGCGATGCGGCGCTGTGGCGCAAGCGGCTCCACGGGTCGGCGGATCCCGGTCGCCCGACATTCGTCCATCTGCGGGTGGACGGCTGGCCCAATCAGCAATTCGCGCTGTTGTTTGTGGACTGGCTGAAAGCCAATCCCGACGTCCGCGACGAGTACCTGTCCGTCAAACGTGATGCGGAGCGGGCAGCATCCCCGGACGGAGACATCGAGCGTTATCTCGCCGTCAAGGAGCCGTGGTTTCTCGAGGCATACCCCCGAGCGTGGGATTGGGCCGACAGCTCAAGCTGGCGGCCGTAAGCCTTTGCCGGCACTTGGTTGCCGGCAACCGCTACTTCGCTTGGCAGCGCGCGAGATCGGTCAGGATAACTCGTCAAGCCTGCGGCCCGACAGCGCCGATGCGGGTTCGTTTCGCACCGGATTGCGTTGCGTGTCGGCGTCGTCGTCTCTGCGTTTCATCAGCAGCCACGTCTCGTCGTCGCCCTCGCGGATCCGGGTCAGCGCATAGCCCCCGCGCAGCTTCTCGCCGTCCAACCGGAATGACAGGTGACCGCGCTCGAGGCAGGTGGTCATTTCGTGCTCGGTCCGGTTGTCGTAAGTGCCGTGGTCCCAGACGATGACGCGGCCGGCCCCATCCTCGCCGTCCGGGATCACTCCCTCGAACTTGCCGCATTCCAATGGGTGGTCCTCGGTGCGGCGCGCCATCCGCCGGTCCTGCGGATTGACCGACGGCCCCTTCGGGATCGCCCAGGACACCAGCACGCCGTCGATCTCGAGGCGAAAGTCGTAGTGGTCGTTGCGCGCCGCATGATGCTGGATGACGAACTGGGGACCGCTCTTGCCCCTTCGGCGCCGTCGCTGCTGGCCACGTGGCTCAGGGCTGCGGCCGGACCGCCGCCTGCGCCGGTATTCGCTGAAAGACATCCCTCAGTGTTACCCGCTTCTGTGGAGGGAAACCCTAGGGACCGCCGTGCCAATGCTCGATGCGGTGGTGATCGGGTGTGAACCCGTGGTTCACACCCCATAGCACGGCCTGAGTGCGACTGCTCACACCGAGCTTGCGATAGATAGTCCGTATGTAGGACTTCACGGTGTTGGGGCTCAGGTACGTCAGCCGCGCGACGTCTGCGTTGCTCATGCCCTGGGTGATCAGCGCCAGAATCTCCGCTTCGCGTTCACTGAGCCCTTCGCCGCGGCCGGGCCAGTCCAGCCCGGGCGCGCTGCGTGCTCGTGCTCCTACGTCGCTGACGACCACTTCACCGGCATGCACGGCCTCCAAGGCAGCGACCAGCTCGCGCGCGGGCAGCGTCTTCGACAGATACCCGTGGGCGCCGTGGCTTCGCGCGCTCTGAACGAGTTCGGGGTGAAAGTTCCAGGTGTAGACCACAACTCGGCGTGCCCGGGGATTAGCCACCAGTACGCCGATCTCTTCGTGATCGGATTCCGGTTGGGCGAATGAGTCGTACAGCACGATGTCGACCGCATCTTTGACGGACATGGTGGAGTCGAGTTCCGCAATCACGACGCGGTCGCGATACGGCTGCAGCATATTGGCCACACCCTTGACGACGACGTCGTAGTCGTCGACGAGCGCGACGGTGATCGGTGCGCGAGGCGGTTGTGGCATGCCGGGCAGATTACCTCCCTAGGGGTGTATTGCTACCCCCCTTAGGGGTGGTCGACTGATCTCGGGCCGGCCGACCCGAACATCCGTCAACCATCATCTGAGGAAGGCTCAAACATGATCATTCTCGGCATCGTTCTGCTAGTCGCGGGATTTTTACTCAAGATCTCCATCCTGTGGACCTTTGGAATCCTCTTGCTCGTCGTCGGCGCGATCCTGGCAATCCTGGGCAGCACCGGACGCGCCATCGGCGGCCGTCGGCACTACTTCTGAACTGCCGAAAACACGTCCGCTCGACATCGCTGCGTTGTGCCACAGATCACGAAATGAGGTTTGCGAACGCGTCGCTCGGGCTATTTGACCCATGTATGGAAGGAGCTTCTGATGCCCACGTGGGAATGGATCTTGGTAGCGGCCGTCGCCGTCGTGGCGGTCGTCGCGGCGATTGTCGCAATAAGCATGGTCAGCTTCCGTATGAGAACGAAGCGGCTGAAACAGCACTACGGCGGTGAGTACGAGCACTTGGTATCCGAGACCGGAAGCGAGAAAGGTGCCGTGCGGGAACTCACTACGCGAGAACGCAAACGAGGCAAGCTCGATATCGTTCCTCTGACGCCCTCGGCGCTGTCCGAGTTCAGCGCCCGCTGGCAAGAGGTGCAGGCCGGGTTCGTGGACGACCCCGCCTCCGCCGTCGGCGTCGCTGACCGTTTGGTGACTGAGGTGATGCGCGAACGGGGTTACCCCGTCGACGATTTCGACCGCCGGGCGGCGGACATCTCGGTCGATCACCCGCAGATCGTCGACAACTACCGCGCCGCGCACGGCATCCACGTCTCGCGGCAGCATGCCAACACCGAGCAACAGCGGGAGGCGTTCGTGCACTACCGGGCGCTGTTCGAGAAGTTGCTCGAAACCCCGACCGACAAGGACGCATCACAGGAGGCAAGCGCATGACCACGCATGAAGAACAAACAATCACCGATTCGGCCGATGAGCCCACAACTTCTGTTTCGGAAGCACCGCGGAGGGAAGACGAGACCACGCCGGCTCCCGCTGTCGAGACCACGGCCGCTGAGCCCGAGCCGGACTCCGTTGGCGAAACCCACGAGGCGGAGCCGAGCGCGACACACGAACCGTCGGCCGACGAAACGCTTTTTGCCGGCGATGATCTCGCGGAACTGCGTGCGCGGTGGGCCGGCGTTCAGGCGGCGTTCGTCGACGATCCCAAAGACTGCGTGCAAAAAGCGGACGTCCTGGTCTCCGATCTGGTCGAGCAGCTCACGACTGGATTCACCCAGGCGCGGTCGCGCCTGGAAGAGCAGTGGTCTCGCGGCGAGGACGCCTCCACTGAAGACCTACGCCTGGCTCTGATGCACTACCGGGAATTCTTTGAGCGCTTGCTTGCGGTCTAATTCCCTTGTGGCGCAATAAGGTTACCATTTAGCGCCATGTCAGCCGCATGCCGTTGCCGGCCAGCCAGGCATCCAGGTCGTAGCCGTTACGGGCCAGGCCGTCGACGGCGTGCACGGCGCGCTGCACGGCCTGCTCGCCGACCTCGGGGGTCAGCAAGCCGTGCCGCACGGCTTGCAGCAGCTCGTCGATGTCGGCCAAATCCGCGCCCCGGCCGGTGCGGACCTCGAGATCGAGGTAATGGTCTTCGGAACGCCACACGGTGGGACCCGGCGTGTATTCGCCGACGTCAAGGTAGTAGTCGTAGTCGCGTTCATGGCCGGGGTTGAAATGAAAGACCGTGGCCCGCAACCCAAGCGACGGCAGCAACCACGACTCGAGGTAGTGAAACTGTGCGCGGCCTGGCGTCGGGCGGGCCAGGTACAGGCCCCATGGGCGCACGACGTAATCATCGACTGCCCGCACAATGCCTTTGGGATCGGTGTTGGTGCGGGCGTCGAGGTCGAACGTCTCGTGCTTGGGCGGATGGATGACGTCACCTGACCCAGGTCAGCGGCGGAGCCGGATCTTCCAGCGCACGAAGCCGGCATAGAACACGGCCAGCGCGGCCAGCATGCCCATGTCGAACAGCCAGATCTTCCGGGTGTGCTGCCAGAACCGGTCTTGGGGGAGCAGCGAACCGGGCACCAGGTGCCGCACGTCGACCGTCGACGACGCCGCCGCGTAGCCCCAGCGCGCGGGCATCAGCCAGGACAGCTGGTCGAGCCCGAGCCGGCCGGTCACCGGGACCATCCCGCCGCACAGCACGAGCTGGGCCATCACCGCCACCACGAACAGCGGCATGATCTGCTCGCTGGATCGCACCAGCGACGAGATGGCCAGGCCGAGGATCGCCGAGGCGACACATGTTGCGGCGACCGTCGCGAACAGCTCGACGGTGGCGGCGAGGTTGGAGTGCCCAAGCAGCACCGCCCCTTGGGTCGGCATGCCCTTTCCGATCATCACGATCGCCGTGATAATCGCCGATTGCAGGATCGCGAACCCGCAGAACACCGCGGTCTTGGCGAGCAGGTAGGCCGTCGGTGACAGGCCGACCGCCTGCTCGCGCTGGAAGACGGCGCGCTCGCCGACCAGGTCGCGGATCGTCAGCGCGGTGCCCATGAAGGCCGCTGCCGGCAACAACAGCGCCAGTATCTGGGCGGATTCGTCGGGGGTGCCCGCGTGCGGCGCGGGCAGGCCGAAGCCGCTCGACCCCGGAACGGTCAGCGACAGCGCACCCAGGATGAACGGCAACAGCGCCAGGAACATGAAGTAGGCGCGGTCGGCGACGACCAGCCGAACCTGCCGGCGTGCGATCGTCGAAATTTGGCGCCGCAAGCTGGTGTGAACCGGTTTGCCGAGGTCGGCCGGCTCGTCGGTCTGCGCCGGCGGCGGCCCTTGGTCTCGCTCGAGGAAGCGGCGGTTGGCCTCCTCGGGGTCGGCCCCCACCTGGCTGAAGATTTTGGCCCAGTTGGTGGTGCCCATGGCGTCACCGATCTGGTCCGGCGGGCCGGCGTACGCCGTCTTGCCGCCGGGGGCCACCAAGAGGAGCTGGTCGCAGGTATCGAGGTAGGACAGCATGTGCGTCACCACGATCACCACCCGGCCGGCGTCGGCCAGTTGGCGCAGCATCATCATGACCTGGTGGTCCAGCGCCGGATCCAGACCCGATGTCGGCTCGTCGAGGATCAACAGCGACGGCCCTGTCAGCAGCTCGAGCGCCACCGACGCCCGTTTGCGCTGCCCACCGGACAGCTTGTCCACCCGGGTATCGGCGTGCTTGGTCAGGTCGAGCTCTTTGAGGACGTCGGCGACGACCTTGGCGCGATCGCCCTTGGTGGTGTCGGGTGGCAGCCGCAGTTCGGCGGCGTAGCCCAGCGCTTGGTTGACCGTCAGCTGGCGGTGCACGACGTCGTCCTGGGGGACCATGCCGATTCTGCTGCGCAGTGAGGCGTATTCGGCGTGGACGTCGTGGCCTTCGAAAGTGACCGAGCCGGAGCTCGGGGTCGTGTAGCCGGCGATCAGCCTGGCCAGCGTGCTCTTGCCGGCACCCGACCCGCCGATCACGGCGGTCAGCGTTCCTGGACGCGCGGTCAGCGAGATGTTGTCCAGCAATTGTTTGCCGTTGTCGACGACGTACTCGACGGCGCGTACCTCCAGACCGCCGGTGCGTGTTTCGGTTTCGCTGCGGGGAACCAGCATGCCGCCGCTGACGACCAGATCGACGTTCCCGATGGTGACGACGTCGCCTTCGCTCAGGATCGCCGAACCGACCCGGGTGCCGTTGACGAATGTCCCATTGCTGCTGCGGTCCTGGATCTCGGTGCCCAGCGGCGTAAGCACCAACGTCGCGTGGTGGCGGGAGGCCAGCACGTCGGGAACGACGATGTCGTTGTCGTCGGCGCGGCCGATGGTGACCGAACCGGCCATTTTCGCGGGCGGCGACGCACGCTGCGACAGGAACTTCACAAACCTCGTCGCAAGATTGGACACGTCGCCGGACCGCGCTCCAACGACGGTCATCTCGGCGGGCACCCCCATTTCCGGCCGTGGCGTACGACCCGCGTTGACCACCGTGATGTCGGCGGACGGCGGACTCGGCGGTGGCGGCGGCACATGCACGTCGGTCGTATGGTCACGCGTCGGCTGCCGCGGCGCGTTGCCCGCGTAGGGAGCTGGCTGCTGCCGCGGCGCGGGCGGGCGGGACGCGCGGGGCCCGCCTCGTCGCGGGCCGCCAACCTGGCCCGGTGGATGCGAACGGGACGGCGGTGCGGGCGGGGGAGGCGTCGACCATGAGACGGTGGACGGCTCAGTGGCACGCTGCGACCCGGCTCCCGGCGGCCGACCTGGCCTCCCGCGCTGCTGTCCGACCTCGAAGCTCAGCTGCGGTCCGCCGGCATTTCCGATATTGATGCTTTGGCCGTCATGGATGTCGATCACCGGCCTGCGGTAGCCGTTGACGAAGGTCCCGTTGACTGAGCCGTTGTCGATTGCCAGCCACTTGCCATGCTCGAAGCGCAGGATCAGGTGCGCGCGGGAAATCCGCGGATCGACGATGCGGATATCGGCATCCTCGTCGCGTCCGATGACCACGTCATGGCCTGCGGTGAACGTATGTTGCGACCCGTCATGCCAAATGGTCAGCATGGGCGGGGATGATCGACTCACCACTTCAGTATCGGTTGCCGTGCATGCAAGCTTCCACGCGGCGCACCTGTGACTTCGCTATGTTTCGTGCTGGTCGGGTCTATGCGGCGCCTTTGAGCAGGCCAGACGCCGATTCATAGCTGTTTCATAAGCGGCACCAACCCGGGCAACCGCCTCGGCGGGCATCATGCGAAGGGTGAGTAAACTGCCTGCATCTGCGACCGGATCGCGTTTGGGGGACACACTGTCGGCGGTTAACAGCCTGAAAGCGTCTGGCGTGCAAACTTTTCCGCGGGACGCTTGACCGGATCGAAGGATACGCGCCGCCGCGCGCCGCGTCTTTGACGATAGGAGGGGGTGACGACAAATGGATGAGGAGACGAACAACACCACGGAGCGCTGGGATGTCGAACGGCGACCGGTCAGCGCCCCGCAGCGCGCTCGTGATGCGCTGCGACGGGGCTATGAGTCGCTTCCGCATCTGGCCGTCACGCAACTCCTGCACCGAGTTCCGCTGATCAGGTCTTTGCCGAACCGCGGCGCCGCCGCGGGCGGTCCGCAGGGCCAAGCCGGTGTCCCGGCCGGCGGGATGGGGAACCGTCACGCGTTCGCCGGCTACTCCATCTTGCGTCCGTTGGGCTCTGGCGGGATGGCCGACGTCTACCTCGCCAAGCACCCGCGCTTGCCGCGCCGCGATGCGCTGAAAGTGCTGGCGAAGGGGATGACGGCCGACGACGAATTCCGTGAACGATTCAACCGGGAAGCGGATCTGGCGGCAACGCTATTCCACCCGCATATCGTCGCGGTGCACGATCGCGGCGAGTTCGAGGGCCAACTCTGGATCGCGATGGACTACGTCGAAGGCACCGACGCAGCCCGACTGGTGAAAGAGCGCTACCGCAACGGCATGTCAGAACACGACGTCGGCGCGATCATCGACGCTGTCGCAGGTGCACTCGACTACGCCCATGTGCGAGGCATGCTGCACCGCGACGTCAAACCCGCCAACATCCTGCTCACCCATCCCGAGGAAGACGATCGACGAATCCTGTTGGCGGATTTCGGCGTTGCTCGTCAACTCGCCGACATCAGCGGAATCACCGAGACCAACGTCGCGGTCGGAACGGTTGCCTACGCCGCCCCCGAACAGTTGGTCGGGTCAAACATCGACGGGCGCGCCGATCAGTATGCGTTGGCCGCCACCGCATTTCACTTGCTGACCGGTGTGCCGCCGTATCGGCATTCCAACCCGGTCGCCGTGATCGGGCAGCATCTGCACGCGGCCCCGCCCAGGCTCAGCGACCACCGTCCCGATCTGTCGCGCCTCGATGACGTTTTCTTCAAAGCCCTCGCGAAGGATCCCGCGGACAGATTCGATCGGTGCCGCGATTTCGCCGCCGCCTTCAACGACAAGGTCTCCCGCCGCCGCGGCGCTCGTATGCCGCGCGGTGCCGCCTCGGTGAAACTCGGCCGCAGGTTTTCACTCAAGACCGTCATCGCCGCCGCGACCGCTCTCACGATGGTCATCGCGTTGACCGTCACCTGGGCCGTTTCGTTTTTCTCCTGGGACAACCCACCCCCGTCGAACCCAGCGGCACCGGCTCGCTTCAATGCGACATCCGCGGCGTCGACCGCGCAACCGGTACTCAACGGCGTCTATCGGTTGGACTACGACCGCGCAAAACAGACATCCAACGGCGTGATCGGCACCAACGGCTCGCAAACCAGTTGGTGGGCTTTCCTTTCTGCGTGTACGGGCGCCGGGTGCGCCGCCACCGGAACCAAGCTGGATAACACCGATCACGACGCGGCCAAGGCCACCGGCAGCGGCAACACCGGCGTGCTGCATTTCGTAGACGGACACTGGCAGAGCGCGCCTCGAGAGCTACAGACGCAGTGCCGCGCAGCACACGGAACGCAGACGTTGACGGAGGCCGAGACCGTGGTGTGGTCGTTGACGCCGCAACCCGACGGCACGTTGCGCGGCGTGCAGACTCAGACCGTGCAGAGCAACGAATGCGGTGCGCAAGGGGCGATCCTGCGGATTCCCGTCGTGGCGTCCCGGGTCGGCGACGTTCCCGCGGGTGTCAACGTCGCCGACCCCGCGCAGGCTTCTGCGAACACGGCTGTGCCCGCCACGGCACCGTCTGCGCCAGTGCTCGGCGGCGTGTGCACCGACGTCGACAAACTCGCTTACGACGCAGGCGCCAATACGCAGATCGTGTGCGAAGCCAACACCTGGGACCGAGCACCTGCCACTAGCGGCGTGCATCCCACCGGGACGTCGTGTGACGAGCCGAACGTCCCCGTCTTCGCGATGTCGAAGTCGGACGACGGGTACCTGATCCAATGCGATCCTGCGACCCTGGTGTGGACCCGTCAGCACGGATAACACCCGCCGCTTGTCGGTGGTCCCGCCTACCCTGGTGAATATGGCTTTCGCTACCGAGCATCCGATTGTCGCCCACTCCGAATACCGCCCTGTCGAGGACATGGTGCGGGCGGGTGGGCACTTCGAGGTGGTCAGCCCGCATGACCCGGCCGGTGATCAGCCGGCGGCCATCGAGGAGTTGGAGCGGCGAATCCTGGCGGGGGAGCACGACGTGGTGCTGCTGGGTGCCACCGGTACTGGGAAATCGGCAACCACCGCATGGCTCATCGAGCGGCTGCAACGCCCGACGCTGGTGATGGCGCCGAACAAGACGCTGGCCGCGCAGTTGGCCAACGAGCTTCGAGAGATGTTGCCGCACAACGCCGTCGAGTACTTCGTCTCGTACTACGACTACTACCAGCCCGAGGCGTACATCGCGCAGACCGACACCTATATCGAAAAGGACAGCTCGATCAACGACGATGTGGAGCGGCTGCGGCACTCCGCGACGTCGTCGCTGCTGTCGCGACGCGATGTTGTGGTGGTGGCATCGGTGTCGTGCATCTACGGCCTGGGCACACCGCAGTCCTACCTGGACCGGTCCGTGGAGCTGCAGGTGGGCAGCGAGGTTCCCCGCGACGGCCTGCTGCGGCTGCTGGTCGACGTGCAGTACACCCGCAACGACCTGTCGTTCACACGTGGCTCGTTCCGGGTGCGGGGCGACACCGTCGAGATCATCCCCTCCTACGAGGAATTGGCCGTCCGCATCGAATACTTCGGCGACGAGATCGAGGCGCTGTACTACCTGCATCCGCTCACCGGTGACGTGATCCGCAAGGTCAACTCGCTGCGCATCTTCCCGGCCACCCACTATGTGGCCGGTCCCGAGCGGATGGCGCATGCGATCTCCACCATCGAGGAGGAACTCGCGGAGCGGCTCGCCGAGCTCGAGGGCCAGGGCAAGCTGCTGGAGGCTCAACGGTTGCGGATGCGCACCAACTACGACATCGAGATGATGCGCCAAGTCGGGTTCTGCTCCGGTATCGAGAACTACTCGCGGCACATCGACGGCCGCGGGCCCGGTTCGCCGCCGGCGACGCTGCTGGACTACTTCCCGGAGGATTTCCTGCTCGTCATCGACGAGTCGCACGTCACCGTGCCGCAGATCGGCGGCATGTACGAGGGCGACATGTCCCGCAAGCGCAACCTCGTCGAATACGGATTCCGGTTACCGTCGGCATGCGATAACCGGCCGCTGACCTGGGAAGAGTTCGCCGACCGGATCGGCCAGACGGTGTACCTCTCGGCAACCCCGGGCCCGTACGAACTCAGCCAGTCCGGCGGGGAGTTTGTCGAGCAGGTGATCCGGCCTACCGGCCTGGTGGATCCGAAAGTCGTCGTCAAGCCCACGAAGGGCCAGATCGACGACCTGATCGGTGAGATCCGCAAACGGACCGAAGCCGACCAGCGCGTGCTGGTGACGACGCTGACCAAGAAGATGGCCGAAGACCTCACCGATTACCTGCTGGAAATGGGCATCAGGGTGCGTTACCTGCACTCCGAGGTCGATACGTTGCGCCGGGTGGAGCTGCTGCGTCAGCTGCGGCTCGGTGAGTACGACGTGCTGGTCGGCATCAACCTGCTCCGGGAGGGGCTCGACCTGCCCGAGGTGTCGCTGGTCTCGATCCTCGACGCCGACAAGGAAGGTTTCCTGCGGTCGTCGCGCAGCCTGATCCAGACCATCGGCCGCGCTGCCCGCAACGTGTCCGGCGAAGTGCACATGTACGCCGACAGGATCACCGACTCGATGAAAGAGGCCATCGACGAGACTGATCGTCGGCGCGCCAAGCAAACCGCCTACAACGAGGCCAACGGCATCGACCCGCAGCCGCTGCGCAAGAAGATCGCCGACATTCTCGACCAGGTCTACCGCGAGGCCGAGGACACCGACGCGGTCGAAATCGGCGGATCCGGGCGGAACGTGTCGCGCGGCCGTCGGGCCCAGGGCGCGCCCGGCCGAGCGGTCAGCGCGGGCGTGTTCGAGGGTCGCGACACCGCGAGCATGCCGCGAGCCGAGCTGGCCGACCTGATCAAAGACCTCACCGAGCAGATGATGGCGGCGGCGCGGGACCTGCAATTCGAACTGGCCGCCCGGTTCCGCGACGAGATCGCTGACTTAAAGAAAGAACTGCGCGGAATGGACGCCGCCGGTCTGAAGTGAGTGGCTGCCGACCGGCACCTGAGCCCGGCGCCTTGAACTCAACCGCGGTTGAACCCATACCGTGGTGCACGTGACCGACGCGACGGGCACCACCGAAACCGACGGCAGTTGGCGTGTGCTGCTGGGCACCCGGTACCTGGGCACCTCGACGCTGCTCGCCGGCGGAGTCGCCCTCTATGCGATCAACGAATTCCTCACGATCAGCCTGTTGCCGAGCACGGTTGCCGACATCGGTGGCGAGCGGCTCTATGCGTGGGTGACAACCCTGTACCTGGTCGGGTCGGTGGTGGCAGCCACGACGGTCAGCGCGGCGCTGCGGCGACTCGGGGCGCGTTCGTCATATCTGCTGGGACTGGCCGTCTTTGGGATCGGCAGCGTGGTGTGCGCGGTGGCTCCCAACATGGAGGTGCTGCTGGCGGGCCGCACCTTGCAGGGGGCGGCCGGGGGGCTGCTGGCTGGTCTGGGCTATGCGCTGATCAGCGCAGTGCTGCCGCAAGCGTTATGGACCCGGGCTTCCGCGCTGGTATCGGCGATGTGGGGCGTCGCCACGGTTGTCGGGCCGGCGACGGGTGGCCTTTTTGCGCAGCTCGGGCTGTGGCGCTGGGCGTTCGGTGCGTTGGCGATACTGACCGCGGCGATGGCCGCGCTGGTCCCGATGGTGCTGCCCGCCGGCCGTGCCGATCCAGACTGTGCCGCGCCGGCGCTGAAAATCCCGGTGTGGTCGCTGCTGCTGTTGGGGACGGCCGCGCTGACGGTCAGCGTCGCGGAGGTCCCACACAACAGCGTCGCGGCCACCGGGTTGCTGGCGGCCAGCGTGCTCTTGGTCGCCGTGTTTGTGATGGTTGATCGGCGGGCGTCGCTGGCGGTATTGCCTCCCAGCGCATTCGGTTCGGGTCCACTGAAGTGGATCTATCTGACGGAAGCGCTGCTGATGGCCGCGGCGATGGTCGACATGTATGTGCCGCTGTTCGGGCAACGCCTGGCGCACCTGAATCCGTTGGCAGCCGGCTTTTTGGGCGCCGCACTGGCGGTCGGCTGGACTGTCAGCGAGATCGTCAGTGCATCGCTGAGCAGCAGGCGCGTCATTGCCGCCGTGGTCGCTGCGGCACCGCTGGTCATGGCCGCGGGCCTGGCGTTGGGTGCGGCTACCCAGGTCGATCACGCGTCGGCGGGCCTTGTGGCGCTGTGGGCACTGGCGTTGATGATCAGCGGGACGGGCATCGGGGCGTCCTGGCCGCACCTGTCGGCGTGGGCGATGCAATCGGTCGACGACGCGAACGAAGCTGGAACCGCTGCCGCGGCGATCAACATGGTGCAGCTGATCTCCGGGGCGTTCGGCGCTGGACTGGCCGGCGTCGTGGTCAACAGCGTCGGGGGCGGTGCGGCCACGGCCGCCCGTTGGCTGTTCGCGGTGTTCGCCGCCGTGGGCGTAGCGGGCGTGTTGGCCGCATACCGCGCCACCCGGGGACAGCACTGACCGGCCTAGCCTCGCCACCGTTGGTGACCTGGGTGCGTTAGTGGTCAATCCCGCTGCCGGATCAAGGTTTCCGGAGGACTCGCGGCCTCAGTCCGGTGCCGCCAAAGAGCGGGTCGGCCTGCCAGATCTGCATGTTCGCCAAGCTAGCCGAACTGCGATCCCGGCGACCCGGCGAGGGGTGAGCCCGATACCACAAAACGTGTCGGCTCTGTAGGACCGACCGCGCTCCGAAGTGCAGACGACGGCTGCGCGGCGTCAGCGAGTCGACTTAACAACCTGGGTGCGGTGGAATTGCCAGCGCTCGACGATCCGGAACCCGACCAGTCGCGGCGTCCGGTACGCCGGTGCGCGTGCCAGCACCCGTCCCGGTGGGAGCGAATCTCCGCTTTGGTGATCGGGCAGGCTCGTGTCATGCGTGGAAATCGTCCACAGCGTGGTGCATTGGTAGAGCCGACCTACCACCAGCCATACCGCCACATGGCCGTCCCACAGAGTGCCACGGTCCGGTGCGCGCTGACCACGGCCGACGTCGACCAATGGCCGGAAGGCCGCCGGACGGGCCCCGAGGAGGGCGCGGACCGGACCGGGTAGCCAACCCACCGTGTTATCGACCACCAGGCAGTCCCCGGGCGCGGCATGAGCACTGATCGCGTCGGCGACGTCGCTGTAATCCCAACCTTCTTTGGCGTATCGCTGTCGTTGCGACAGAACGTAATTCGGCAAGGCTGCGACGGCCAGCAATACCAGGGCTACGGCGATGCGCCGCGGTGTACCGACGACCGCGACGATGCAGACGCCAAGTATCACCGCCATCGCAGGCGCGGTGAAGAACAGATACCGCGGGTAGTAGAACGGTTCGAACGCCGAATAAATCAGGCTGATCGCGGTCGGCACCAGAATCCATACCGCGCACACCATCAGCAGCCGGCGGGTATCGCTGTTCGACTCCCACCGGCCGGTTAATCGAAATGCGAGCGCAGCCAACAGAATAACCGCGGCAAGGATCGCGAAAGGCACGCTGTTGTCGAAGAACTGGTGTTGCAGAACGTCGATCACGCTGTGCCAGTTGAGTCGTGAGATCCACGCGACTTGAAATCTCTGGCCATGGGCGAACAGCATGAATGGCGTCATGATCCCGACCGCCGCGGCTGACGTGATGGCCCACCAGAGCACTACGGATTTGCACCGCCGCAGCAAGGGTGTGACCACGGCATAGGTCGGCACCAGCAGCACCAGGTAGACGTTGAGCAGTATCGACAGCATCAGCGCCACTGCGTACAGCAGCCAGGGCCGCCACCTGTTTCGCCGTGTCGCGGTGACCAGAAGTACGGTCAACCAGACCCCGGCGATCGCGGTGAAGGCATAGGAGCGGGCTTCGACACCGGCCCACGTCACGCGCGGCAGAATGGCGAAAACGACGCCCGCACAGACCGCGATGGTCCGGGACGAGAACTGCTTGGCGAAGACGACCACACCGGCGGCCGCGGCTCCAATTGCCAGACAACTGGGCACCCGCGACCAGAACTCGGTCGGCGGGAAGACAACGAACCAGCCGTGCATCAGCAGGTAGAACAAGCCGTGCACGGCGTCGATATGGCCCAGCATGCGCCACAGTTCGGGCAATGAGCGGCTCGCCGAGGCGGAAATGGTCGCCCCTTCGTCGAACCACAGCGACGGCCCGCTCGCGGCGATGCCGCTGATAACGGCGGCCAGCAGCGCGATCGCAAGCGGGTCAAGCAGCCTGCCGCGGCGCTTATCGCGCGAGTCCCTCGCGGCGACAGCGGTCCTGGGTTCGTCGAGTATCGAGGCGATCATGATGTGTGTCACTGTAAAGGCTCAGTGGTGAATCTGATTACCCGAAGGGCCTGGTCACAATCCGATCGGCTGACCGATAGGACTCTCGGCGAGCTGACATCTCGCGGCGCGGTAGGAGCAAATATCTTGCACACCAAGGGATTTAAGCGGACTTAGATGCTCTTCCGCGCAGGCCGCCGGTGGAATTGCGGCCCGCGGGGGCCTCGGTGCCGCCGGGTACGGTGCAATCACCGCTGCGTCGGCGTGTCTCAAATCGGACCATCTTGATCAGGCAAAGCGATACTGTCTTGGGTTGGCGTAGCAACCGACAACTGGGAGGGCAAATGAGCGCCTATCGGACCGTGGTGGTAGGAACCGACGGGTCGGACTCGTCGCTGCGCGCGGTAGAACGGGCGGGCTCCATTGCCGGGGCGGACGCGAAGCTGATCGTCGCGTCGGCGTACCTGCCCCATCACGACGACGCGCGCGCCGCCGACGCCCTGAAGGACGAAAGCTACAAGGTGTCGGGGAGCGCTCCGATTTACGCCATCCTGCGTGAGGCCAAAGAACGCGCCCTCGCCGCCGGCGCCAGCAACGTCGAAGAACGCTCGATCGTCGGCCCCCCGGTCGACGCGCTGGTCGGACTGGCCGAGGAGGTCGATGCTGACCTGCTCGTCGTCGGCAATGTCGGCCTGAGCACGATCGCGGGCCGGCTGCTGGGATCGGTGCCCGCCAACGTCTCGCGCCGGGCCAAGGTCGACGTGTTGATCGTCCATACCACCACGTAATCGCTCGTCAACCGGTGATCGACACCGCTAAGTACGGGCCGTGGGCGCTGGTCGCGGGCGGTTCAGAGGGTGTCGGCGCCGAATTTGCGCAGTTGCTCGCCCAGGCGGGTTTGAACCTGGTGCTGGTCGCCCGCAAACCCGACCCGTTGCAGCACACCGCCGAGCGCTGTCGCCGGCACGGCTGTGAGGTCCGCACCGTGCAGGCCGATCTGAGCGCACCCGGTGCCTGCGAAACCATCGTGGCGGCCACCACCGGGCTCGAAGTGGGCCTGTTGATCCTGGTGGCAGGCGCGAATACGCACAGCCAGGAGTTTCTCGACGGTGATCTGGCCGGGTTTCAGCAGGTCATCGATCTCAACGTCTCGACACCGCTGGCATTGGTGCACCACTACGGGCAGGCGATGCGGTCCAGGCGGCGGGGCGGCATCGTGTTGCTCGGGTCGCTCGCCGGATACCTGGGGTCGGTTCGGCAAACCGTCTACGGCGGCGTCAAGGCGTTCACCAGGGTCTTCGCCGAGGGGCTGTGGCTGGAGCTGCGCGACCACGGCGTCGACGTGCTGGAGCTGGTCCTCGGCGTCACCAGGACGCCGGCGATGGAACGGGTCCGCCTGAACTTCGACGCGCCCGGGATCGTCGTCGCCGAGCCGGCTGACGTGGCGCGCGAGGGGTTGGAATGGTTGGGCCGTGGGCCCGTGCATGTCGTCAGCGGCAACGACGAGATCGTGGCCATGCGCAACGATTCTGACCGCGCGCGGGCCGTTCTCGCAGCTCATCGCACGATGCAGAGGCTGCTGCAAGCGGAGAGGAAGCGGGATGACGGTGGAGGAACGACTCGCCCTGCTGGAACAACGGCTGCGCCGGGCTGAAGACGAGCTGGCCATCGCTCGCCTGATGGCGTCCTATGGACCACTGGTGGACGCCGGTGACGCCGATGCGGTTGCCGGGTTATGGGCAGAAGACGGCGAGTACGACGTCGACGGCTGGCACATGCGCAGCCGGGCCGACGTCGCCGACATGGTGCGGTCACCGGCCCACCAAGGACTGATCAGCGGCGGTTCCGCGCACTTCCTGGGCCCGGTGCGCGTCGAAGTCGACGGCGACACGGCCGTGGCGGTGTGCGAGTCGCTTGTGGTTCGGCACAACGAGGACGGCAGCGGCTACCGGGTGTGGCGGGCCGGCGCCAACCACGTCACGCTGCGGCGCACGGCGATGGGGTGGCAGATCGTCAAACGCACCACCCGCGCACTGGACGGCTCGGCAGCGGCACGCGACCTGCTGGCGGCGGGCGCGCTGGGACGGCCCGCATGACGCGCCAGTTGGACGGCAAGGTGGCGCTGATCACCGGTGCCGGCGCGGGCATCGGCGAAGCCATCGCGCGCCGGTTCGCCGAAGAGGGCGCCAAGATCGTGGTGGCCGAACGCGACGAGCGCACCGGCCGCGACGTTGCCGACGCCATCGACGGATTGTTCGTTCATGTCGACGTCACGGTGCGCGACCAGGTCGAAAATGCTGTAGCACAAGCGGTTTCGGAGTACGGCTCGATCGACATCGTGGTGAACAACGCGTGGGGCGGCGGTTCGATCGGCCGGGTGGAGAACAAGACCGATCAGCAACTCAGCGACGGTATCGCGATTGCCTATTACGGGCCGTTCTGGGCGATGCGCGCCGCCCTACCGTATATGCGGGCACGCGGTTGGGGGCGGGTGATCAACGTCTGCAGCCTCAACGGGGTCAACGCACACATGGGCACCCTGGAGTACAACGCGGCCAAGGAGGCGTTGCGCGCACTGACCCGGACGGCCGCCAGGGAGTGGGCGCCGTTCGGGGTGACGGTCAACGCGATCTGCCCGGCGGCGAAAAGTGTCGCGTTCATGCGCGCGCTCGGCGGGAACCCGGAGATCGCAACCTTCGCCGACGCGATGAATCCGATGGGCCGGATCGGCGACCCCTACCTCGATATCGCCCCGGTCGCACTGTTCCTGGCCGGCGAGGGCTGCCGCTATCTGACCGGCAACACGCTGTTTGTTGACGGCGGAAGCCACATCAACGGGGTGGCCTGGACGCCCGACCTCGACGCCACGCCGTGATCGGGTGCCGGCGTCACACGGTGGCGAGGTCGTGCCGCTCCAGGCGGAACGTTCGGCTCAGCCGGGCCGGTCGCGTCGTCAGCGTCACCTCCACCGCCCCGCCGGGCGTCACGACGTAGCGTTCCTCGACATCCGGGCCGCCATCGCTTCGCCGCACCGGCCGGCGCTGCAGGTCATCGTCGTCGTCGAGATCCGGATCGAACGGGAAGAAGACCGGTTCGTACGGCGTCACGTCACCATCGGGGCGGCCGTCGCGTAGCCGACTGCACTCCACGAAGCGGAAGTGTCCGATGTTGTGCGCCGCACGGTAGGTCCGGGTGACCACGAACGGCGGCTGGCCCGCGGTGGGCAGCTGCGCGCCTTTCGGCACGATGGGGTCGAAACAGACATCCTCACCGGCGAGCGCTTCGCGAAAAACCCCGAAGTGTCGCGAAAGACGTTCGGACAGCGCAAATCCCGCCTCTTTGTCGAGGAAGACCGCCAAGCCGATCGCCGTCGCCGCGAACGGGTGCAGTGAGCGTTTGACCCGTTTCTCGTCGAACACGGTGCGCAGCATCCGGGCGACAAGCGGGAAGCTCCCGGCCCCGCCCACCACATAGATGCCCGCCACCTCGGACCAGTCGACGTCGTCGCCGTCCGGGTCGTGCAGCGCGCGGGAAAGAACGGCGACGGTCTCGTCGACGAGCGGCCCGCAGGCCGCGTAGACGTCCTCGATCGGGCAGGAGAACGGCGACTTGCCGATCGGCGATAGATCCACCAGAAACCGGCGGGTGTTGGGGCCAACGGCTTCTTTGCGGATTACGCACTCCTCGAGCAGCAGATCACGGGTGCCGGCGTCCAGCTTGCGAAGCCGAGCGCCCTTGCGAACCAGCTCGAGGATCGTCTCGTCGAAGTCGTCGCCGCCGAGGCGCTGGATGCCCTCACTGACGACGACCTCGTTCAGCCGTCCCGTCATCTTCAGCAGCGACGCATCGAACGTGCCACCGCCGAGGTCGTAGATGAGGACGTGCTCACGCTTGGCGGTAATGGTCGAGCGGTATCGGTGGGCATATTCGAAGCCCGCCGCCGACGGCTCGTTAAGCAGCGCGATCACCTCGAAGCCGGCCTGTGTGAAGGCGTCCAGCGTCAGGAAGCGCTGGGCGCTGGAGGCGTTGGCCGGCACGCTGATCGCCGCTTCGACACGTTCAGCTGGCGCCAGCTCGGCGTTCGAACGAGTCTGCAGGTCGCACTTGAGCTGGGCGAGAAAGCCCGCGAACAGTTCGGCCAACGGATAGCAGCGGCCCGCCAGTTCCACGGTGGTCCTCGGCCCGGCGTCGCTGAGCAGACGCTTGAACGACCGCAGCACCGACCAGCCCGGGTCGTGACGGACGGTGGCCGCGTCCAACCCGAAGCGCAATTCGCCGGCGTCGTTGGCGGCGATCAGCGACGGCCACGTGTCGAGCCCGTCGAACGACACGACGGGATAGTTACCCCGGTCGACGACTGCCGCGACCGTGTGGGTTGTGCCGAAGTCGATCCCCACCCTCATCGCGGTAAGCTTAGGCGCTGCAGCGCGTTTCGCGACCGCTATTCACCAACCCCGTTCGCGCCACTCTTCGAGGTTCGGGCGCTCGGCGCCCAATGTGGTGTCGTCACCGTGGCCCGGGTAGACGACGGTGGAGTCGCCGTAGACGTCGAACACTCGGGTGGTGACGTCCTCGAGCAGCTGCGTGAAGTCGCCGGGCTGCCACGTCTTGCCGACGCCGCCGGGGAATAGGCAGTCGCCGGTGAACAGCTGGGTGACATCGCCGGTGGCGGGTCCGTTGAGGGCCAGTGCGATCGACCCTGGCGTGTGACCGCGCAAATGGATGACGTCGAAGGTGAGCTCGCCGATCTGCACGGTGTCGCCGCCCGCCAGCAGACGGTCCGGCTTGACTGGTAGAGGCTCAGCGTCGATCTCGTGAGCAGCGGTCGGCGCGCCGGTGGCCTGCGCCAGGGCTTCCAGCGCCTGCCAATGGTCGAAATGCTGATGGCTGGTGACGATTAGCGACACCTTCGGGGCGTGCTCGCGGACCAGCTCGACGAGGACGTCGGCGTCATTGGCGGCGTCGATCAGCAGCGTTTCGCCGGTCGCGGAACACCTCACCAGGTAGGCGTTGTTATCCATGGGGCCCACCGACGCCTTCACGATCGACACGCCCGGCAGGGTGCGTTTTGCGGCGGTACCCGGTTCGACGTGCCCGGTGTAGTTGTCGTCGACGGTCGTCATAAGCGCCACTCCTCGATCCCGGCTGCGCCGGCACGATCGTCGTCGGCGCGGGTCATACCGGCCACCGTACTGCCCGACGGTGCTAACGCTGAGCTAGTCGATGCGCGTCGAACTCGGGTGTGCTGATTGCG
>Ga0210390_10000703_pt1 | contig 34827 bp, 35 predicted proteins | sample IncBWH11OmetaG_FD_161050 | JGI IMG/M metagenome (GOLD analysis project Ga0210390, IMG submission 161050) | Forest soil microbial communities from Barre Woods Harvard Forest LTER site, Petersham, Massachusetts, United States - Inc-BW-H-11-O ...
ACCGCCCTGGCAACCTCGTGAGCCGCCGCGCCCGGCCCCGCACCCTATCACCAGATTCGTTCCTCGTAAATACGAATCCAACTGAGTTTCGTAACAACCTCCAAATCGCAAAGGTGGGCCAGCCCCCTTCAGCGCACACCATTCCAGGGGTCAACGGCATCAACACCGCAGTCCTTGAAGTCTGCGACGTTGCGGGTTGCGAGCTTGGCGCCTCGGGCTTGGGCGATGGCTGCGATTTGCGCATCGGCGTGGCTGATCGGTCTGCCGAGGGCACGGCGGTGGGCGGCGATCCTGGAAAAAGCTCGCGCTGCATCGCTCTCGAAACCGAGCACGCGGCCCGCCAAATCCTCGGCAAACATGGCCTCAGCCGCTGCGAGCAAACCCTCGCGGCGCTTGCCTTTGGCGAGCAGTTCAAGTCCGTAAAAGATTTCCGCCTCGGTGATTGAGGTCGTAAAGAGTTCTGTCGCGGGTTGTTTCGCAACCCAGGCCACAACCTGAGGTGATGGCGTGGGCCTCATGAGCTCCGAGAGCACATTGGTGTCGAGGATGATCATTCGCCGAATTCCGCGGCCCGGCGAATCGAGTCGCGTCGCGGCAACTCAAGTTCGTGCCCGCCAAAAGCGGCAAAACGCCGGCGAATGGTCTCCGCCAAGTTCCCCTTCATCGGGGAGGCGGCGGTTAGAGCGGAACGCAGAATCTCTCTGGCTTCTTCCTCCATCGAGCGTCCGTGATGCGCCGCACGGACCCGCAACCGGGTCTTGGTTTTCTCGTCAAGCTGCCGAATGGTTAAAGTCGCCATGCTGTCAACGCTATCATTGCTGGCGATGACTGCACAAGGGGCGGAAAAATCGGTACACTGGCCCATGCTTGACGACACGCAGAAGCGGACGATCGTCGGCCAGTCCGCCGCTTACAGGTTTCTCCCCGCAGTTGAATGTCGTAGTTGTTTTCGGCACGAGAGAGTGCCCGGTTTTCCTCAGGCTTTTTTCAGCAAGCGGGTAAGCCAGACCAGAATCACCGCGCCCACAAACGCCACAATGATGGACCCGATGATGCCGCCGCCCGGCCAGATTCCCAGAAGTCCGAAGACCCAGCCTCCCATGACACCGCCGAGGATGCCCAGAATGATGTCGACGATTACGCCGTAGCCACCGCCTTTCATTACCTGGCCAGCAAGCCAACCTGCGATCAATCCAACCACAATCCACGCGATAAATCCCATGTTGACCCTCCTTAGAATCCGCAGAATCCGCGTTTCGCAGCCGACCGAAATGTACACCTGGGCCGGTTCGGGCTCAAGTGTTATCAAACTGGAGCGGAAGCTGGACCGATGGCTGAAAGCGTCCCAATTCGGGAAAGGCAATCCAAGCGGCGAGAAATCTGCCCTTTCGAGTTCCCTGTGGAAAACTTCTGGGTGTACAATTCCGTGCTGCGGGGATAAGAATGGAGATTCCGGCTGCTAATGGCCGTATCCACAACCTAAATCGCGCTGACACAAAAAACGATGCTGCCGCTCCCCAAGCCTCGAACCCCGACGAGAGCCTGGACCAGATCATTCGCAGTGCGCAGCACGTGACCGGCGCCGATGGAGCCGCTTTGGCTCTGTCTGACGGCAGAGTTATGTGCTGCCGCGCCTGCTCCGGTTACCTGGCGCCGCCGCTGGGCACGCATCTGAATACCGACAGCGGGCTTACTGCGACCTGTGTGCAGACTGCGGCCATCATTCGTTGCGACGACACTGAGGCCGACCCCAGAATTGACGGCTCAAAATGCGTCGGAATCCGCTCGATTCTGGCTGTACCCATTTTCAACGGCCCCAATGTGGCGGGAGTTCTGGAAGTACTGTCGAGTAAACCAAACCTATTCATCGACCGGCATGTCACCGCGCTGCAACTCTTAGCGCGACTGGTCGAGTCCGAGGTCAATTATGTTTCCCGCAGCGAAACGTCTGTCGACGCCAAGCCGGCCAAAGAATCTGCGGACGCGGACTCGCCAAAGGCGCTCTGCCTTACTTGTGGACATCGCAATCCCGGGGGCAGCCAATTCTGTAATCGCTGCGGCGTGGTGCTGCTGATCACGCTCGATCCGAACGCTGATCTCGCCCTGCCGGAGGGCGCGGACTCCACGGCGAATGAGGGCCTCAAAGAGGTTTACAAACTGATCTCTGAAAACGTTGGTCTGGCCAGCTGGCAGGATGTTTCGTCCAAGCTGCTTGCCAGCGTGCAAAATTCCCCGGTGGCGGACAAGGCTCGCTCAGCCGAAAAACCGGCCAAGAGCGAAGAAACAACGAATAAATTCGGCAGAAGTGAAGACAAGAATCAGCTTGCGGCGGGACTGGGAAGCACGATACGTCGCCGCCTCTGGCTTTGAAGTGTAGGCGTGATGCGTTCCCCGATCGTGGTCCTGCGAAACAAGTCCACTCCCCAAGGACGCGGGCACCCGCGCCATTAGAGGAGATCCAGTTGTTGATGAAAATAGGTTTGACCCCGTGGCCCCGGCAGTTCATAATGCTGACCTCGCCCACCCCCAGGGCGGCAAACCGAACTAAGGGAGCCAAGAGGAGTGAAAACAATGTTGGAAAAAGGCGATGGTTTTATGGCGACATATATGGGTGCAGTGGACGAATTTCGTGAGTCGGCCACAGCGTTTATCCAGCACTTGAACCTTCTGGCTCAGGCTCGGGACGCCTATCAGCAGGCGATGACCGCCAGCAACGAACTGCGCAGCGTCCTCGACGCCGGCGACGAAAACTTGCGCACCCTCATGACCCAGTTGGAGCAGGCCCTCGATCTCCACACCGGCAAGCCCGCCCTCGATAAAAAGAAGCCCGAACCGGTGAAGGTTGACTCCCTTAAGGTGACCGAAAGCACCGGCGGGGTAAGATCCTTCCCGTAAGGACCGCGCGGGCGCAGCGGCTGACCCAAGCTTTTACCCCACAAAAAGCTGATGGGATAACCGTGCTAACGGATGTCCGATGAGTTGCAGGTCTCGGTGGCAAGACTGGTCCACGGGCGGAGCAAGAGCCACGCGCCGGCGGTACGTCTGATGACGTTAGAGTACAAGGAGGAACCGTGGCCGGCTTCCCTCCATCCCATACGCGTATCTTTGCTTTTGCGTATCATGGTCGCGGTATGTTCTCCCATCGCACGGACTGGAAGCTTACGCCTAACCGCTTCAGTGAAGTGCAGCGAGAGTTGCGGACGGAGGGCAGGGAAGCGCTCGACCTGACGATCTCAAATCCCACGCGCGCCGAGTTGCACTACGACGCGGAAACGATTCTGCAAGCTTTGGCAAATCCTCAGGCGTTGGATTACGACCCTCAGCCCAAGGGCTTGCTTAGCGCGCGCGAGGCGGTTGCTGGCTACTACCGCGAGCGGCGTGACGAGGTTGATCCCGAGTCGATTGTCCTGATTGCCAGCACCAGCGAGGGTTATTCCTACGTCTTCCGTCTGCTATGTAATGCGGGCGATGAGATCCTGGTGCCCAAGCCGAGCTATCCGCTGTTCGAGTTCCTCGCCGATTTGCAGGACGTGAAGCTGATCCCATATCCACTGCTCTACGATCACGGCTGGCAGATCGATTTTCCATCTTTATATAAGTCGGTGAACCATCGTACCCGCGCTGTTGTGCTGGTTCATCCGAATAACCCGACGGGATCGTTTGTTGCGGACCAGGAACGAAACGCTCTGAACAATTTCTGCGGCGAGTACAATCTATCGCTCATTGTCGATGAAGTGTTCCTCGATTACGCCCACGACGGCGTTGCCCGTTCGACATTTGCAATCAACCGGGACGCTCTGACCTTCACCCTGAGTGGCCTTTCGAAGATTTCGGGGTTGCCGCAGATGAAGCTGGCATGGATCGTGACCAGTGGCCCCGGTGAAGCGGTGTCGGCGGCTCTGGCGCGCCTGGAGGTAATTGCCGATACTTATTTGTCGATGAACGCGCCCGTTCAATTGGCTGCGTCCGTGTTTTTGGAGCAGCGTCATTCCATCCAGGCGTTGCTGCTGGATCGGGTGCGGGCGAACGTGAGCGAACTGGATCGCGGATTGGCTCGACAGAAAGCCTGTCGTCGCCTGGATGTCGAAGGCGGATGGTATGCGATTCTGCGGGTTCCGGTGACGCAGTCCGACGAAGAGCTGGCGATTGAGATTCTGCGCAAGCTTTCGGTGCTCGTCCATCCCGGACATTTTTACGATTTTCCGAACGATGGATACTTGATCGTCAGCCTGATCACGCCGCCGCAGAATTTTCGCCACGGAATTACGCAGGTTTTGGAGCTTTTGAACCGGTAAGACTTCGCACTAGACAGCGCGCCGGTGTGTAGGAGGGGGCCTGGGAAATTGGATTCCACTTCACGTGTCGCAGCGCTTATACTGGCGCCCAGCCTCACCACGGCGACCAAGAGCCTGAGACTCTCTAACCGCTATGATCCGTACTATCGATCACGGAGCCGTTCGCGAGTTGCAACTGAACCGGCCGCCGGCGAATGCGCTCTCGCCGGAGTTGATCGTCGCGCTCAAGCAGGCGATCGAATCCGCGGCTCCAGACGGGGCTCGGGCGTTGGTGCTTTCTGGTGCGGCTGGGCGATTCTCCGCGGGCCTCGACGTTCCGCTACTGTTGACCCTTGATCGTCCATCCGTGACGTCGCTATGGCGCGAGTTCTACGCTCTCCTGCGCGCGCTTGCGCTCTCGCCCATTCCCATTGCCGCCGCGATCACAGGCCACGCTACCGCAGGCGGGACGGTGTTGCCGATTTTTTGTGACTTCCGGGTCGCGGCACAAGGCGACTGGAAGCTTGGACTCAACGAAGTGCAGGTTGGACTGATGCTACCGCAGGTGATTTTTGCAGGCTTGCGACGCCTGGTCGGTCCGCACCAAGCCGAGAGACTCGCGGTTGGAGGGCTTCTGATCTCCCCTGTAGAAGCCGCCAGAATCGGTCTGGTCGACGAACTGGTTCCGCTCGATCAAGTGGTTGGACGGGCGATCGAGTGGAGTCGCGGGTTGCTGGCTTTGCCAGTCGATGCGATGGCTGCAACCCGTCGTCGCGCTCGCTCTGATCTGTTCGAACTGTTCGCTGCTTCCTTCGATTCCGAGCTAGAGCAGGTTACCGCCAACTGGTGGAGTGCCGAGGCCCAGACCACGCTTCGCGTTTTGGTTCAGCGACTGGCCAAGAAGAAGGCGTAGCGAGAATCAGTTGAGTTCTCCCTAATCCTTGTCCGAAATTGCAGGGGAAACGATATCGCCTGCGATGGCGCCCTTACCGATCAAGAAATTGTAGATGTCGTCCGCGTTCTTGTTGGCAGGGACGAGGTTTCGCCACCGGCTCGCCATGTTTCGGAGTCACTACGATCTCCCACTTTCGTACGAACTTCATGCGTGGCCTGCCTAGGCCGAGATTTTCCTTCGGGGTCGGTGACTACCTGGAAAAGTCAGAACAAATTCGTGGCGTGCGTCTTCTGGTTTCACCGGATCGACCAGGACTGCGCGGTTCTTTGGGAGGTTGCCGCCCAGCATGCGAGATATATTGAACAGAGACGGGCTCCCGCAAACCAGACACCGGTCGTGTGGACTGTCACTAACTACGTCGCACTCAGCACACAAGACGGCGTGTTGCAGGGCAACCGCGTTTAGACATCGGCCTCGTTCCGGGGGGCTATCGACATTCGAACCGTTCATCACAGAACCTCTCGAGAGACTTACCTTATTGTATCGAGTTTTTCCCGCCCCATTCACATCGCGACCGTTAAACTGCATCTTCTTCGTTAGCCCTGACCCAGGGATTGCGGTTCGCCTGAGCTGTAGTTGAAAATTAGCCAGCCTTCCGTTCGCTATCCGGCCAGCGCCTCTGGTTTTCGTCGTAGCGCGTCCCGGCGATGGCTCGGAAACAGTAATAAGGATAGGTTGGCGCTGCTCACGTCGCCTGCAGTCCGGTCAAAATATGGTTTGACTTTGCCGGCAAGAAAGGCTCGAGCAGCGACCTGAGCTCAGAAGTCAGCTGCAGTTCTTCGCTTTGCTGGTCGAGCAGCTCGCGAGGAGCTGCGGCGGTCTTCAAAACATATCGGAGATACGATAACCGCAGAAGCCAGACCGCATGCTTGAAGTCTTCTTCGCGGCGGAGATGAAAAATCGTCCAGCCCGAGTTAGGAACCCAGCGATGCTCCTCGGCAAGGCCCTCCGCCAGCAGCGCATTGCGAACCGAGCGGGGAAAGGGGATATCAAGAACGCCGCCGACGTGGACATGACCAACCTCCGCGCTGCCGAAACGGAATTCTCTGCCGCCGAAGCGGTGCGGATGAACCGTTATCTGCGGCCACGCGGAAACTTCCTCTTCCAACCTCGTCAGATGCTTCATACTTTCAACAACCTCACCGCTGTTTTTTTTCGATGTCCGGCCACGGTCAGGCGATTCAGTTGGCCCGTGAACGGGAGGGCTAAATCGCAGGAACCATTGTCCACGAGTTCAGAGTAGAGCTGCGTGCAATCTCTCCTGCCGATTGTCGGATACTCCCGCGGACGTGGATTCCGTCATTGCCTCCATCGATTGAGATGGGTAAATCTCAAAGACGGACTCCAATTGCGTAACCCGCAAAACCTCCCGCACCTGCTTGCTGGGATTCACCAGTTTGAGATAGATTCCGGCGGCTTGCAGCGAAACCAGCAGGCCGATCCCCGCAGCATCGATGGCATCAACCTCTGCTAGATCCACCACGAGATCCCGCTCGTGCTCCTCAATCGCTGCACACAAGATGGCAGTTTCCTGCCCGCGCACGATTCTGCCCACGCAGCGCAGAATCGTCTCGTTACCGAAATGCTCAGTAGTCACAGTCAGCATGGTTCAATCTCCCGAAAGCTGTCCGGCTCAGTATCAAGCCGTCTATATTAGCGAATAAAAGGCGAATCTGCAACCAGAAAAAGGCATCTTCCATTAGCTTTGAGGGGACGCCTTCTGCTCTGGTCCGGCTGATGCGAATGATCCGCAACGCCCGCCCATTCCGTGACGAAACTTCTCGCGCTCCTCGGGCGTCATTTGTTCCCATCGCTCCATCATGCGGTGCCGCCAATACATATGCCGCCCGGGCCGCCCCCGGAATCCGCCAAAGAGAATCTTGCTGAAAACCAAAACCCCGACTGCTTGCCAGAAATTGATCAAACGCCAGCCAAACAGCGTCGGCATCAACCAATTCCACAACTGCATGACTACAAAGCCGAACACGGCCATGAATAGCACGGCAAAGAGCACGAACTTCAGTCCTCGCACAATCCGATTTCCTCTCATCTTCTTGTCCTCATCTTTCCTTGAATTCGTCATAGATCGATTGCAGCCGCTGGCGAAGGTGTAGAACGGCGTAATGCTTGCGCGAAAGCAGCGTGTTCACACTCACCCCAGTTTGTTCTGCCAGCTCTTTGAAGCTGTAACCCATGAGCTCATGGCCGATGAAAACTTCGCGCTGCTCTTCGGGCAGTTCGCCGAACGCGGCGTCCAGTTCTTCGAGCAGCACACCTCTCGCGTAGGCGGAGTCAGGGCCTGCATCAGGGGAGGGAAGCAGGTCTTCCCACTGCAACTCCTGGCCATCCTCAGTCCTGACGGTCGCCTCAGTCCGTGGTTCCTCCCGTTTCCTTTTGCGGAACACGTCCGTAATGCGATTGCGAGCTACCTTGAACAACCAGGCTGTGACCTGCTCGATAGGCTTCATCAACCGGTAGGCTTCGATGAGTTCGTAGAAAACGTCCTGCAGGATGTCCTCTGCCTCGCCTCGGTCGTTCACGCGTTTCCGGATGAAGTTGCGCAGCCGAGACTGCTCCCGCTCAATCGCCGCGGAGATCCGCTGATCCTGTTCCTTCATCGTCCACTGTTTTCTCAGCGCCTGGTCCATCTACCCCTGTAGACGGATGAGCGAGATTAATATTGTAGACAGCTGCCAAAATAGGCGTTGACCCTATCCTGGAGCGTCTAGCAGTGCGGGTTTACGGCTTGACAGCTCGGCTTGCGCAGGCGTAGTGTGGCGTCGCAGTCGGCATTCGTATCCCCAAACGATCCTGCCACGGAGAATCTGGAGGAAAACCCAAATGCGTTTACACACCATAAGTGTGGCTGTTCTTGTGTTGGCAACGATATCCGGAGTCAGGCCAGCGTCGGCGGCTTGCACAGATGCGAGCTTCAAAGGAGCTTACGGATACCTTCATGGGAGACAGGGCGGGCTCCCCTTTGACACCACTGTGGTCGTGGGTCAGTTCACTGCAGACGGCAAGGGAGCGCTGAGCGGCGGATCGTGGACATTGATCCAGAATGGAGGAACCAACGGAACCGGCACTTTCACTGGCAAGTATACGATCGCGAAAAACTGCACCGGTACCTTGACTTTCAGCACTGAAGATAACGGCAACACCCCGGCTCATTTCAACATTGTTCTCGACAATGGCAACCAAGGCTTTCAGATGATTCAGAGCGACAGTCAAGATACCCAGCCGGGTTATGGCGTCGCGCAAGGGACGGTCACCTGCGGACTGCCGGGCAAGAAACAGACCCTTGCCGCAAACATCGTCGGGCTTGACCCTAGCGGGTTTCCAGAAGTAATCGTGGGGCAGCTTATCCTGGACGGAAAAGGAAATATTTCCGGCACCGCGACCATCAGTAACAACGGGACAATCTCCAAGGGACCAGTGACTGGAACTTATACCCAGCAGACAAGCTGCCTGGGCACCGCGCAGATTACGCCCAAGGGATTTACCGCGATGAATTTCAATACAGTCGACGTGAACGGCGGCAAGGAACTCCTGCTGATTGAAACCGACACCAGCACGTTTCGCTCGGGGACCGCGCAGCAGTAGAAAATCAACTACTGCGCGTCGCCGTCTCACAGTGTCGAGAACCATTGGCCGGGTTGACATTTCAACACGGCCAATTTGTTCTCGTCTCTCAGTCGGCCACGGCAGCCGGTTTTGCGGCCTCTGTCAGCCAGTGCGATCGTTCAACTTCCTGCGCATCGACAACCGCAATAGCAGCCATGTTGACGATCTCTTCCACTTCCGCGCCTCGCGCCAGCAAATGCACCGGCTTGCTCATCCCCATCAGAATGGGGCCAAGCGTTTCGGCGCCGCCTATCTTTGCCAGCAGCTTGTAAGCGATATTGGCGGAGTTGAGGTCGGGGCAGATCAGCACGTTGGCGCCGCCCTTGAGCGAGCTGAAAGGATAGAGCTCCTCCAGCATCTCTGGGGAGACGGCAACGTCGGCCATCACCTCGCCATCCACGACGAGTGTCGGGTCCGCCTTGTGCAGAAGCTCCACAGCTTTGCGAACCTTTTCGCAGAGCGGGTGTTTAGTGCTTCCAAAGCTGGAGAACGAGAGCATCGCAACCCGTGGTACGACGTCGAAACGCCGCGCCGTCTCAGCCGCACAGAGGGCAATCTCCGCCAGTTCTTCCGCCGTGGGATCGACATTCACGGTGGTGTCAGCCAGGAAGTAAATATCTCCCTTGCGCGTGATCAGGGCGTAGCACCCAGCAACCGTGTGCAGCCCTTCGCGCATCCGCACGATTTGCAGTGCCGGGCGGATCGCATCAGGATAGTTCTGCGAAACGCCGGAGACCAGCGCATCCGCATCCCCCATGTGAACCATCATGGAAGCGAAAACATTGCGGTCATTGATCAGCTTGCGGGCTTCGCTCGCGGTGACACCACGACGCTGCCGCAGTCGGCAAAGTTCCTGGATGTAGGCGGCGCGGAGCGGAGATTCGGAGGGATCGACGACGCGAACGTCCTTCAGGTCTAACCCCAGATCGAGTGCCTTCGCTTGAATCACGGAGGCGCTGCCCAGCAGGACGGGCACAGCAATGTTCTCCTCGGTCAAGGTGTGACAAGCGCGCAGGATTCTTTCATTCTCTCCTTCCGGAAAGACTACCGACTTAGGTTTGGCCTGCGCTTTGTGAATGAGTGTCCGCGAGATCTCGTGCGCTTTCCCCAGACGACGCTGGAGTTGTTCCCTGTACTCTTTGAGGTCGACCGGTTCTTGGGCCACCCCAGTGCGCATGGCAGCTTCGGCCACGGCGGAAGCCTCCCAGATCAACACACGCGGATCGAACGGTTTGGGAATCAGATAATCGGGACCGAACTTCAGCCGCTCCACCCCATAGGCACGGCACACCGAGTCAGGTACATCCTCTTTGGCAAGCGCAGCCAGGGCTCGCGTCGCGGCCAGCTTCATCTCATCGTTAATCGCGGTAGCGTGTACATCAAGAGCCCCTCGGAAGATGGAAGGGAAACCCAAAACGTTGTTCACCATGTTGGGATAATCCGAGCGCCCGGTGCACATTATGACGTCGGCGCGGCAGGCTTTCGCATCCTCGTAAGTAATCTCCGGGTCGGGATTCGCCATGGCGATGACAATCGGACGAGACGCCATCGAGCGCACCATGTCCTGCGATACGACGCCACCGACAGAAAGACCGAGGAACATGTCAGCGCCCACCATAGCCTCCGCTAGCGTACGCAGCTTGGTGTCATGTGCGAAGCGCTCCTTGTAAGGATTCATGCCGTCCGTGCGGCCCTTGTAAACCACGCCCTTGGTGTCGCAAAGGGTGATGTTCTCCCGTTTCATGCCCAGCCGAATGTAGTGCTCAGCCGTAGCCACGCTCGATGCGCCTGCACCGTTGATGACAAGGCGGATTTTGCTGATGTCCTTATCCACTACTTCCAGAGCGTTCAATAACGCCGCCCCCGAAATAATCGCGGTGCCGTGCTGGTCATCGTGGAAGACCGGTATGTGCATGGTCTTCCGCAAAGTTTCTTCAATGTAAAAACATTCCGGGGCTTTGATGTCTTCGAGGTTGATCCCGCCAAAAGTAGGTTCCAGAAGTTGGCAGACCTTAATAATGTCATCGGGATTGTGGCTGTCAATCTCGATATCAAAAACGTCTACGTCCGCGAATCGCTTAAACAGGACGGCCTTGCCTTCCATAACCGGCTTGCCTGCAAGGGGGCCGATATCGCCCAGCCCGAGCACCGCAGTTCCATTCGTCACCACGGCCACCAAGTTTCCGCGCCCCGTGTACTTAAAGCCGTCATGCGGATTCGCGTGAATCGCCATGCACGGCACGGCTACGCCCGGCGTATAGGCTAAGCTTAGATCGCGTTGCGTCCGGCACGGTTTTGTGGGAATGACCTCAATCTTTCCTGGGCGCGGTAGGGAATGGTAGTCGAGTGCTTGCTGGTCAGTAACAGACATGGGTTTCTCCTAAGCGTTCTTATTGCGAGTCGGAGGCGTCTCCACGGTCCAGTTAACGAATGGCATTGCGGTGCGCCGGGCGACCACAACTAGTCTGACTCAGCTGACGATCAGAAGACTGTGATGCAGATCACACCGTTTGGTTCATTTGCGGGCAGCCTGTGTTAGCATCCAGGGACTTCAGTCGCGGGGCTGAATCCCGTCGAGGAAACCATGGAATTTCTCGGCCATTTTCGCAGACTTACCTCCGTTCAGCGGAATACATTCATCGCCTGCTTTCTAGGCTGGTCGCTCGACGCCTTCGATTTCTTTATCCTCATCTTCTGTGTGAATGCCCTGGCCACCCAGTTTGAGGCCAAGGTCTCGGCCATCACGGAAGCAATTTTTCTCACGCTAGCCATGCGCCCGGTGGGTGCATTTGTATTCGGCTTGATGGCCGACCGTTTTGGCCGCCGTCCCACGCTGATGGTCGACATTATTGCTTACTCGGTATTCGAGCTGGCGTCGGCCTTCGCTCCTTCGCTAAAGGTCTTTCTGATCATGCGCGCATTCTTTGGAATCGCAATGGGAGGAGAATGGGGAGTCGGCGCGGCATTAGCTTTTGAAACCCTGCCCGCCGAGGGCCGCGGTTTCTTCTCCGGCCTGCTGCAGGAAGGCTACGTGGTTGGCTATCTGATGGCCGCCCTGGTTTACGGGACGTTGTTCAACGTTGTGGGATGGCGCGGCATGTTCGTAATCGGGGCCCTGCCCGCATTTCTGGTGATTTACATTCGAACCAAAGTCGATGAATCGCCCGCTTGGTTGCAGGGACGCGTCTCGCGCGAAGCGGAGAGACATCTGGGAAAAGATATTCTCGCCCACCTCGGCAGCTTTCTTTTTCTGGTTATCCTGATGTTCGCTTTTAATTCTTTGAGCCACGGCACGCAGGATCTCTATCCAACATTCCTTCAAAAAAACCATCAGTTCTCTGCGCACACCGTGGGTTTCATTGCCATCATTTACAACATCGGGGCATTGTTAGGCGGGATTTTGTTTGGCACCTGGTCGGAGCGGATCGGTCGCCGCCGTGCCATCGTCATCGCCGCGATTCTCGCAATTCCGGTGATCCCGCTCTGGGCGTATTCTCACACCGTCCCGATGCTGGCGCTGGGCGGCTTCCTCATGCAATTCATGGTGCAAGGCGCGTGGGGCGTGATTCCTGCCCATCTGAACGAACTTTCCCCGCCTGCGGTGCGTGGCACGTTTCCTGGCTTCGCTTATCAGTTAGGCAATCTTCTCTCCTCGCGCAACGCAGTGGTTCAGGCCAAACTGGTCGAGCGCAACTACGGCGGCAGCTATCCGCCAGTGCTGGCATGGACTGTCGTGATTGTCGCTTCGCTGGTCGCCATTGTCACCTCGATCGGACGGGAACGAAGAGGCGCCGATCTTTCGAATACAAGCTAGTGTCGTGTCCCGCAAGTTTGCGTCATAAGTCCGCACTGTCATCCTGAGCAAAGCGAAGGATCCATATACTTTGCTCGTAGCACTAACGCACCGCGGATCGCGTCGAACAAACGTGCGAACTTATCTGGTGTATTTCTGGGACAAGATACTAGAAGCTACTGCACTTTCTGTAACCGGGCGATCAATTTCTGAGCGAAGTTCTCCTCTGAATCGGACCACAACAAACGTCCACTCGCGCCGGAACTTTTCTCCGCCTTGTTCGTGAACTCCACGAGCTTTTGCACGTTGGCACGGACGCGGGTTTCGGCCTCGCTGGTGAGTTGCACTTCGTCCTGAAGAAAAGGCGCGTCGATTCCAAAATCTACCTGAACGTGGCCATCCGACTGGTAAGTTCCGTCCTCAAAATCAATGCCATGGACCATAAACTTCACCAGCGATGGCTCCAGCGACCACTCCTTCCGATCCTCGGCAAAAATCCAAAGGTCCCAGGATGCTTCAAACAAATAGGCATAGTCTTCGTGAAGCAAGTCGGAAGCGACTAGAACTGCCTCCTCGGGTGGGATGCCCGGTCTGAACCGCTGTTCGAAAATTGTGGGCTCGTTCCAGGAGACGGGATGCAAAGCCACATAACCGATCCCCGGCCTCTGCGCAGAGAATGGAAACTGCCGCATTACCCCCAAGACTCTCGGCAACATCTCATCCAACTCAAAACTCGGAAACCACAGACTAAGATAAAGAGAATCGGCCACAGATCGCTCCCGCGCATGCTAGGACATGTCTTATTAATTCTAAAACGTCGTCTGGCAAATAGGCGAACAACTGCGACAACAATTTCATTTGCCAAGCCAGGTGAAGTGAACTAGGATCGACTCGCGTTCAGCAGGCTCCGAACGTGATCGCTTTTGACACAGTCGAGCGGCACTGTTACGATCGATGAATCAGCCTGCCTTCATCGTCCCCGTCGTCTAGCCTGGCCTAGGACATCGCCCTTTCACGGCGGTAACACGGGTTCAAATCCCGTCGGGGACGCCAACCACTTAGTTTAGCCTCGTCGGTTTACCGTCCAATATCGCCGCAGAACGCCGCAAAAAACAGCTCCGTTGTGCGTTCCACCGCGCCCGCCTCGTTCAGTACAGTGAGCTTCTGCTAGGATCTGATAATAAGGTCGCCTCGCAAGTCACGAAACATCTCTCAACGGAAAATACGACGGGCCGTGTTTACGCCACCGGCAGGAAGAAATTCTTCGGGATTGGTTGAACTACCTACTGGATCCGGCATTCTCTATGACAGTCCGATCGTCATATTACCTCAATCGCCGAACTTGATCTGCTGGTTGCGGCTTTGCTTTGAGTTGTCTAAATAGCGCAATTGTCGGTCGCGAGCTGGGGGCTGATGGTTAATACCGATTCTGTTATCAGCAAGGCCTGGACATCACGAAGCTGATGGATAGCGGCTGCAAACCAAAGCGCTCCAAATTTCGAGCCGAGGCCCCGATCCCCGCAGTGCTGGAAAAGACAAAGCGGCAGCCCGCTTTCAGAGCCCACTGCAACCGGACGTTCAATAGTGCGGTTTGTACGCCGTTGCCCCGGTGTATAAGTCGGCAGCTTGTGGTGCGCAGATGGGCCGTGTCCCCGTTGATGTGGAGAACACCGCCACCCGCTACTTCGCCGTTTCGTCGTACAAGGAAGGCTCGCGCACCATCAGCGAATCCGAAACAATAGAAGGTGTCGAGCAGCTTCGCCGGCAGCCTGGACTCATCCACCGGTGCATTGGATTCCTGGAAACCTGCAGCCACTGTGCGCACCCACACGTCAGCATCGTCACCGGTGGCGGGCAGCACTTGAATATTTTCGGGAACGGCCTTTGCCGCGATACCGGCCAACGGCCGCCACCAATTCTCCATGGCCGCTCCGGCTTTGTACCCGCGACTCGCCAACAAGGAATTGATTCCGCTGCGAGTCCGGCCGGAAATTGTAATGCGTACTGGTGATTTTCTGGAAGCGTAAAAAGCTTCGATAGCTTCGATGTCGGTGGTCTCGGTAGGAGTGGACGTTCCAACTCCAATCGCGCACGTCAAGGGCGCATCCGAGCCGTTAAACGCGATGCAAGCGCCGGCAAGGTCAGCCACGCACGATCCAACCTCGGGTCTCCGAATGCTCATCGCGGCAGTCGCCGCTCTTAACATTGTGACCGATGCATCCTGAACCTTTTCCAGCAGAACTTCGCCGTCGAAGGTCAGCGAACTTGCGGATCCAATTGGGGAATATCTCACTTTAGCATCGAGCATAACTAATACTCTCCCGAGCTCAGTCTAGAATTGGTCTGACAAGGATTCGCTCCTTCTTAATTTTGATCTCCGCCCGCGACGCTGCTGCCCCACATGGCGCTGCTGCCCCACATCGCACTGCTGCCCCACATGGCGCTGCTGCCCCACATCGCACTGCTACCCCACATTGCGCTGCTGCCCCACATCGCGCTACTACCCCACATTGCGCTGCTCCCCCACATCGCAGATGAACCCCACATAGCGGACGAGCCCCACATCGCAGAGGTTGCGCCCGTGAACTGGTTCGAACCCCAAACCGCCGAACTTCCCCACATCGCGGATTTGCCCCAGACCGACGACGGGTCAGAGCTTAAATAAACATCTCCCGTACTCGGATCATAGTTTGCAATAGGAGACATCGCGGTCCCGTTCGCCACGTCGGTGCTGGCCAATGCAGCCGCAATGTCCAGATACCCGGCACCGACTGTGAACACGTCATATTGGTCTGTGTAGGTGTTCCCGGTCGTCGGATCGTACACGCTGCTCGATTGCGGAAACGTCTTGTAAGCCGTTTTCATCAGTCGCGCCTTCACCTGATCCGGGGTAAGACGTGGTTGCGCTTGCAGCAGATCGGCCACGGCTCCGCTGACCACTCCCGTCGCCATGCTGGTTCCGCTCAGCTCGAAGTAGTATGCCGACGGCGAGGAACTGCCTCCGTACTCGTAGAAGCTGTACGGAACCAGGTTGCTGGTCTCGGTTGTGAACAGCGTGGTCCCCGGAGTTTCCGTCGAGACCAGCAAATTGCCGGGAGCGACCAGGTCGGGCTTGACCACGCGGTCTAGCGCACTCGGACCCTTGGAACTGTAGCTCGCTATCAGATCGTCCGTACGTTGCGGCGTTCCCATTGGTTTCATCGCGCCCACCGTGATCACATATGGATCGTTGCCGGGAGCGGTGACTGTTCCGTATCCAGAAGTAGGCAGATAGCGTCCGTTATTTCCCGCAGCGACGACGACCACGATCCCATGTTGCCAGGCCTTTTCGACCGCCTGGCACAGCGGATCCAACTTGTAGCTTTCATACACGGCCCGCCCGAGCGACAGGTTCATCACCCGGATGTTGTATTTCGATTTGAGCGAGATCGCCTGGTTAATCGCTGCAATTACTTGGCTGTCGGTTGCTCCCCCGTTCGCATCCAACACTCGCAAATTGACGATCTTGGCGCCCGGCGCGATGCCCGTGAATGTTTGGGAAAACGCAAGCCCAGTCGAAGCCAGGCCATCGCCTGCGATCAGGCCCGCGATATGAGTTCCGTGGCCGTACTGGTCGGCCGTGCTCGATGTACCGGATACAAAGGATTGGTTGTACACCACTCGCGAAACTGGAAGAAGACCCGTGTACAAGTCCGGATGGCTGTTTACGCCGCTGTCAATCAAGGCCACGCCGATGCCAGTGCCAATGTAATTCGATTGCCACGCCACCTGCGCGTTCACCGCTGAAGGGGCATTATCAAGCGTTGACAATTGGCGGTCCGAGCTGATGTATACGACGTTCGGCTGATTCGAGAGGTTCACGATACCGGTACCGTCGAGCAAAGCGACTACGCCATTGACGAGAGGCAACTGCTCCACGATGTTCAAAACATCGCTTACGAGGCAACCGACGAGGCCGAGCAGCCCACCGCAGTTCTGGTTTGCGGCCTGCGCGCCAGGCTGCGTTCCGGGCGCATACTGCACGATTACTTGTACTGGCTGAGTGGAGTTATACCCACGCAGTTCGGGCGAAATCTTGGAGTCATCGGCATAGCCGAATGTGACCGTCACCAGCAAACAAAACAGAACGAACTTCTTCATAGACTTCAGTCCTCTGGCCGGGCGCATCTGCCCAGCAAAGAATGCGGGAGAGGTCGAAGCTAAGATTGCAATTGTCCAGCCGGACTCTCGAACCGGGAGCGCTTTAAGGCTCAATGAGTTACACGGTCGGGTACCGTCCTTGGGGACAGTTTGTCTCCGGCGTGGGTAGAACCGGGACAATTTGTCTCTCGATAGCGATGCGGCTGAAATGCCAAACAGGGTGATTTTGCAACAGTCAGGACTCCTGCTTAACACGTCCATTTTCTCTGCTATATTCAGCCGATGTTTTCCTTTCGCTTCGTTTTGGGTGCGTGCATTGCGTTTTCCACTTTCGCCCAGGCTCAGACCAAACCGACAACTACAGAATCAGTTCAGAAGGGGGCTCCTATGACCCAGCATGCCAGCGGACGATTTGAGGTGAAATTGATTCCGCAAAAGCCGGACAGCGATGTAGCACAATCGGCCAACCTGGGACGGATGTCCATCGACAAGCAGTTTCGTGGCGATCTCGAGGCCACGAGCAAGGGCGAAATGATCGCTGCGCAGACCGAGGTCAAGGGCTCCGCAGGTTATGTCGCGATGGAGCGTGTGACCGGAGCGCTCAAAGGACGCAAGGGCAGCTTTGTTCTACAACATAGTGCGACCATGAACCGTGGCGTGCCGGAGCTATCCATAACAGTCGTGCCGGACTCTGGCACCGACGAGCTAGTGGGGCTCGTCGGGAAGATGAACGTCATCATTGCCGACGGAAAGCACTCGTACGAATTCGAATACACGCTGGCCGACAAACCGTAGCCTTGGGGATTCTGCCTGTGTATTTGCGTTAGTGAACCACAGTGAGCGTAATCGCCATCCGTCGACGCGCAGACAAAGCAGTTAAACTAAAAACAAATCCTCGCTGACACAGCCGGCCAACAGCAACCCGATCGATACCGGCGCCCAGGACAGCGATCGCGCCGAGGATTCCGCCCGCCCATTGTCCAATCAACACGATCATCATCATGTTGAGGCCGGGGGCCATCTGGCCAATGCTGTACAAGTGAATTAACTGTGGGAACGTCAGGCACTGGTGCGCATCGACGATCAGGATCTTCATTTCCGGGAAAGCCGGCATGCCGCCGCCGACAGTGAGTATGGATAGATACGCAAACACGCGAATCAGCGCTGGAATCTCATTTAGGACGCAGCTTGCAGGACACTCTGGTAGATCTGAATGAGTCTGGGGTAGTTTTTCTCAGCCGTATACCGGGCTTCGTATTCGGCGCGGCCAGCCTTTCCCATGGCCCGCATTTCCTGGGGATGGATCCACGCCCACTCGGCTTTTCGCGCCAGGTCGTCAGGATCGGACGGCGTGTAGTGCAGTCCAGTGCGGCCGTCCGCTACCAACTCCTGCATCGCGCCCATGCGGCTGCAGATGACCGGCGTGCTACAGGCAAAAGCCTCTGCGATGACCATGCAGAACGTCTCATACCATTCGCTGGAAATCACCACGAAGCGGGCATTATTGATGGCCGCCAGGGCCTGGTCGCGCGGCATCTGGCCTTTGAAGAGAACGTTGGTCAATCCCGCGCTCGCCGCCTCGGCTTCCAGCCGCGTCCGCTCGGGGCCGTCACCAATGATCACAAGAGGAATCTTCGTGGAGAGTCGCTTCCATGCTGCCACTACGGTCCTCACTCCCTTTTCTGGCGACAACCGTCCCACAAACAATGCGTACTCGCCGTTGCCCGTTCGTGTGCACGGATCGGGATGCACGAAGTTCGGTTTGACGACGATCCGCTCTCCCGGCAGCCCGGCTGCTATGAACCGATGCCGGGACAGTTCCGACAAGGCAATAAAACACCCCACGCGCTGTTGCAGCGTTCCCGCACGGCGCTGGAGATCGAGTGCACGAGCCGTTGCCAGGGAGCCCAGCCAGGAGTTGCGGTAGCAGCGATGCAAAGCGCCCCAGTATGATGAGCCGGCTACGCACAGCTCGCAGATGCGACCATTCCGGTGCAGGTAGCTATTGATGCAGACAAACCGGAAATCGTGGAGGGTTTGTACGATCGGGACGCCGGCTTCCGCCGCCGCATCGTAAGCGGACACTGTAATCCGCGGAAACAGATTGTGGCAATGCATCACATCGGGCCGGAACTCAGCGATATGCCGGGACAATCGAGCCTTGGATGGTCGGCTGTAAGTCAGGCTTAGCGCGGTGTGGATACGGCTACCGAGGCTCGTCAAATTCTTATTGTGCACCGACCACAAGGACACTTCGTGCCCCTTCGCTGAAAGTAATGATGACTCGCTTGCAACTACGACCTCGTCACCCCCGAAGCCGATACAATGATTTTGGACAACGAGAATGCGCAGGGAATCTGACATCTTGGGCGGTGTCATCGCTACACTGTCGGGGGCCCCGCAGCTCATCTTAGGTCGCTTAACTGCCCTGTTCGCCGATCAGTTCGAGTAGACCCTGCTCGAAGGTAATCTTGGGGCTGAAATCGAGGAGCGTCATCGCCCTTTGAATATCATAGAGCGGCCCCCCAAGCAATATGGACCCGTGCGTGGACCCGGCTCCGTAAGCTCCGAAACGGCGGTCGCGTCGCCCTTGGGCAAGGTTTCTTGCGGCCCACCGTAAGGACATCGCCGCGCGAAGAATCGATTCCGGAATTGGAACCTTAGTGCCGCGCGTTTTTCTTCCAACAAGCTGGGCGTAGATTGACGCCAGCTCTATTAACGAAGTTCTCTTCTTGGAAGCAAGGTTGATGATAGCGCCATCGATATCTCTATCTTTACCTTTGCGTTCTCCGGCTGCGCAAAGCCCGTCGGCCACATCGGAGACGTGGATGAGACTGAAGCTACGGCCCGACAGCCCCGCAACCGGAAGTAACGGTGATTTGACGAGTCGCAGCAGTTTCCTGGTGAAGCCGGTCCGGTCCATGGTGCCGAAAATCTGGCACGGCCGTGCGATGACGAGCTCCAGCCGTCCTCGACAAATGTCGGTTGCAACGACCTCGGCCATTGCCTTACTCCGACCATAGATCGTCCCGCCGCCAACTGGCGCCGAGTCAGAGACGAGGTCGGGTAGTGGCGCGTTGTAAACCGCTACCGAACTCACCAAAACAAGCCTCCGCACTCCGGCGCGAAGGCAGGCCTGTGCGACGTTGCGGGTCCCGATCACATTGGTGTCCCACATTTGGGCGTCGCTGCCGGCCCCCGGAACCATCGCGGCCGCGTGATAGACCGTTTCTACCCTTGCCATGGCCGCTTCGAGCGACGTCACGTCCTTGATATCGCCTTGGATGTGCTCGACATGCGGCTGGAGGCCACCGCCCTGCGAGCGGGACAGAGTCCGAACGGCATACTCTCGAAGCAGAAGTCTGTCCACGAGGTGGCGGCCCAAAAAGCCAGACGCTCCAGTGACCAAGATGGTCATGGGACTTCTATCGGGCTGCGCCGACCGCATCCTTAGCGGCATGCACGAGCGCCTGCGGATATTTGAGGACCAGTCGCGCATTGTAAAAGAAATCGCGGCGGGCGGTCAGCGTACGCCATGCGAAGATGCGCATGCGCTGCCAGCAGTAATGCTCGTAAAGCTGGCGGACTTGATCTGGATTGAAATCCTCGGTGGTGACCTGGTTGTGTTTGGTCTGAAGAGTGCCTTTGAAGAAACCCATTTTGAGAATTAGCCTATAGATGGGCGTTCCGGGAATTGGGACCAGGACCTGAAGAAAGGGCGTGACGCCGTAGCGACGATACCGGTCCAGTGCGAAAGCAATCGTTGTCCTCATCTCGTCCAGGGTCTCACCTGGAAAGCCAATGATATAGAACGCGTGCAAGCGAAGGCTAAATTCATGACACCAACGGATCATCTCCTCAACCCGGTCCAAGTCGAGCTTCTTTTTAACGATTCCGTCCAAGACCCGGGGAACGGCGGATTCGATCGCGACGGTCAAGAATTCGCAGCCTGATTCCTTAGCTTTTCGGATACGCTCACGCGACCAGGAGTCACCCCGCACACCGTTCGGTGTGTCCCACCCGATACGGGGGCGAATCTTCGATACGACCTCGATGATCTCGTCATATCGCTCCGGCACGTGCGTGAAATTGTCATCTTCGAAATGGATGAAGTCGACACCGTATTTGGATACGAGATGGTTAATATGGTGACGTATAAAATCGATGGAGTGAGAACGAAATTTGTACCCCATGGTCGTGTGGATCGAGCAGAACGTGCAGACGTGGGGACAGCCGCGACTGGTTATCATGGTGATGGGGCGTTTTCCCCATTCACGGTAGCGCGGGGAAAAACCCCTTCGAGCCAAATCGAAATAAGCCTCCAGATCGACCAATTCATATGCCGGCAGGGGCATGCGATCAAGATCGTTGATAAAGCGAATCGGCCATTTCTTTTCCTTTGGTAGATCGGTAGCCTCCGATTTTCCGATGATGCCTTCCCCGGCGGGATTGTCCCCCGCGAGCAGGCATCCGATAAGACTCGTGAATCGCTCCTCGCCCTCACCGAGAACGACGTAATCGATAGATGGGCGTGCAAGAGCCTCCTGGGGAAAGACCGTAACATGAGGACCACCGATGATGACAATCGTTTCCGGCAGGGCGGCCTTAACCAGATCGGCCAAGGCATAGGCCCGCTCGATCTGAGCGGTGAACATGTTCGAGATGCCGACCACGTCGGGTTTTTCGCGTTTAATCCGTTTGACGGAGTCGCTGTCGGTGTCGCCGAAAATCGTTTCTCCTTGCTGGTTGACCGAGAAGGTTGCTGACAACCTGGCGTCATATATTTTGATGTCGCACGGCAAGCCACTGCTGCGGAGATGGCCAGCAATCATGAGCAGCCCGAGGGGCGGCCCGACCATTGGGCGCGCCTTCATCCCTTCAAAGGTGACCTTCTGGTTTGGATGGCAGAGCAGGACTTTCATTAGAACCTCATGGTCGTTGACTGACCGGCATGGCTGATCACTCGCGCATCCCCTTGAACCAGTTGTAGCGCGCGCAGGAAGCGGCCCCAGACGCCGCCAAGTCCCTGGCTCTTGGCCGTGCGCGCGGTCAATCGAGCCTGCCTGAGCAGCCAGTTGGGATGCTTGCACTTTGCTCTCAGCCACGTGGAATGAGACTGCGCCATAAACGCCTCGATGTCTTCTTTCGAGATGTCGCGATAGCGAATCACAGTATGATTGGCTCCGTCGAACTCAGCCCAACCGTCGGCCGTCAAATCACCGGCCAGTACAAGGTCGCGGTACATGGGCGTGCCGGGAAGCGGCGTGGCTAAACTGAATTGAATCGAATCGATATCAAGCTTACAGACGTAGGCAAAGGTATTGTGCAGCGTCTCTTTGGTCTCGCCACTCAGGCCCAGGACAACGCTTGCATGAGTCTTGATGCGCAACGCCTTCGCAGTTTCCACGATTCGTTCTAAGTTCTCAAGCTTTAGTGGCTTATTAATGGTGTGGAGAACCTTGGTATCGGAGCTGTCCAGGCCGAACTTGATGCCAATGCAGCCTGCGCCGGACATTTTTTTCAACAGATCGGGCGTCAGAACGATGGCATCGCACATGGCCGACCACGGTATATCAACCCCGCGCCGGACGATTTCATCGCACAGCGCCATAACGTGGGCCTTGTTGCTGGTGAAATTGTCGTCATCGAAATAAACTTCTCGAGCGCCTGCTGCCTTTACGTTCAGCATTTCTGTTACGACTCTACCGGGCGAAAAGAAGCGCTGTTTATTGTCTGCAAAGAGAACATGGATGCGGTCGCAGAAATTACATTTAAACGGGCAGCCCCGGCTAGTGTGCATGTGAAAGGCCGGGCTATGCTGACAAAAACCGTCGCGGTAAACGGCCATGTCGGTGTCGAAATAAGCCGGAAACAGATGTCGGGCGGGGATCGGAAGGTCGTCGAGGGGAGTAATCGCTTCCGATCTTTCGTTTACGACTGCTTTTCCGCGCTCGTCCCGATAAGCGATCCCGCGAAGCGAGGCGACGGATCCGCTGTCGCGCAGACGTTCCATAAGCCGGAGGAGAGATATTTCGTACTCTCCGATAACCACGTAGTCGATGAACGCATAGTTTTCAAGCAAGTGCCGTGCACGGGAGGTTGCGTGTGAGCCTCCTAAAACCAACGTGGCCGGCACAGTCTCGCGCAAATTTCTTATGAGGCGGAGCGTATCGTCTATAACGGCCGCATTGGGCTCGAAGAAGATCACATCTGGAGAAGTCTCCTGAACTCGCGCCAGAAATTCGTCTTCCCGCAAATTCAACGGTACTCCATCGATAACCCTGACAGCGAACCCTGCCTGCTCCAGGACCGCGGCGGCGTAAGCCATAAAAAGCGGAAACATGGCGTAGCGGGGCCGGTCGCCCGTGCGTTTCAACAGTGACCAGGGATAGCGCATTCCGGCGCCCAGCATGTAGCGTTCCAGCCCGTCACCGAGGTCTCGCGTGAAAGCTGGATTGGCGAGAAGGACGCGCATGGGTGGCTTTTTCTCAGAGGATGTCATTCGCCGCTCCCGTGGCCCGAGGCGGCGGCAGCAGTCAGCAGATGACGTACGAACAAGGGGATGCCGGTCATGTAGCGGGTCCTGGTCTGCGGCTCGAAGATCATACGGTGCAGCCATTCCAAACAGAGTTGCGGCACGAGGGCCGGCGCGCGACGTTTCGTCCCTGCCCATTGCTTCAGCGTGCCGGCGCCAACATGCCAGCACAGGGCCCGATGACAGATCTCCGATGCGAAGAGCAATATTTGCTCCGATCGAGGCGAGCCCATGCCGATCAGCACCAGTGACGCGTCGGCGTGATCTTGCAAGATGGCACGGTATTCTTGATCCTGGTGAAAGCCGTGGTGAATGGCGACAAAATCCGCCATGGGTGCAGCTCGGCGGAGCTTCCGGGCAGTGCTGGTGATCTCCTCGGCACTAAGGCCGAAGAGAACGACCGGTCCCCGCACCAATCCGGCCGCGATGCTGAAGTCGAACAGTTGGTGCATTATGACGCGGTCGAGGCAGACTCGTCCAAACAGGCTTACCGCTACGATCGCGCCGATACCATCCAGGCAAACGGCGTCGCAGCGTTGCAGGAATGCAGCGACCAGCGGATGGATCACGCTCTGATTGTAGACGTGAGCGTTCAGATACCCGAGGCACGCGGAGTTTGCCCAGGGTGAAGTCACCGGGCGCCGTATCAAGTCGAGGGCGTTGTCTCGAGTACCGATGTTAAGTTTGAGCGATCCAATACGAACGGGGTGCATGAGTAACCCTCTCGCATAGTTGAATAGTAGCCGTGGACTCTCGTCAGTGCGTTGTCCAAGCCTATGGTCGGAGTCCAGCCGGTGTCGGCCTTTATCTTGTCGATGCACGGCGATTTTGCCGAAGCCTCCAGGTAATGCGCGCCGAACCTCTGCGTTGGATCCACAGTCTCCAATTGCGAATCCGACGCGCAAAGCTCACGAATCCGCATTGCAAGATCGCGGATAGTTACGGCATTGCCTGGATTGCCGAGATTGTAGGTGCGGCCGTCTTTTCCGCGTTCCTGGATTGCGACCAGGCCGCGGGCGACGTCTTCTGCATGGCAGAAGCAGCGTATCTGGTTTCCGCCATCGAAGAGGGGCAGCGGCTTTCCCGCCAGGGCGTTCTGGAAGAAAGTCGGGACCACAAATCCTATCCGCGCGCTCTGGCCTTCGCCGAGCGCGTTAAACGGCCGCGCCACGGTCAGGCGGAAAGCAAACCTCGCAGCCAAGTTACGCAGGAGATGCTCTCCTGCCAGCTTTCCGAGGGAATACTCCATCCGCGTTCCCGTCTGCACAGGAACGGCCAGTTCGTCGTCCTCTCGTTGAACGCCGACTTTGCCGTAGACTTCCGAAGAAGAGACATAGAGGACCGCCGCGCCATTGTCAGCGGCAAGCTCGCCGGCACGCAAGGCAAGATCGGTAATCTCCTTAGCAACATAGCCACTTCTCGTCAGAATCCCCAGCGATCCTACCGGGCTGGCTAAATGATAGATGTGGCTGAATCTTCTGCTGGCCAGCGAGACGGTTTTAAAATCCGCAGTTAATATCTCGGCACGATTGTGAAGCCATCTGTAATCGATCTCTGATGAACTTAAATTATCGATAATTGTCAGTTGGCAACAGGGATAAGCGCGGAGAAGATACCGGGTAAGATGCTGGCCCAGAAAACCCAGCCCGCCGGTGATCAGTATTTTCTTCTCCATCGGCATTATCCTCCTACGACCATTCTTTTGACCGTAAACCCTTCGGCGAAGGGCAATCCCGCTTGGGCACCGCGGAGCTGCGAAATTGCGGAAACGAGCTCCGGGGATCGATGGCCGCGGACCTGGGATTTATAGAGCGAATAGCTACGAAGCTTTTCCTTGAGAGAGATCGCCTGAAAGTAGTTCGGCTCAGTTTCACCGCCATGTGGCCACAATAGCGAGTCCGGCTGCTCGAAGACCAGGACGTTCCTGACATACCAATTTTGATCGTGGGGACGTAATGCGGTGATCGCGGCATCGTAGACAGCCCGATGATCCTGGTTGTAGGACGGCTGCGGGAGCAGCACGGTGTCCGGTTTACACTCCCGAATGACTCTCTCCAAGTCCGGTATCAGATCAGGCACTCGGTATGCGTTGACCGGATGGTTCAACGCTTCCCATTGGAATCCCGACTTTGCGGCGCTCTCCTTGACTTCCAGGATTCGTTCCTGTCTGGACACATTCGCACGATCCTCGATCCCGAGATACACCACATGGCAGGATGGTGACAAAAATGAGAAGCAACCGAGGACTTCGTCATCGGCGTGAGGCGAGAAGACCACGACAGTTGTTGCCTTTCTGGCCAGCGGAAGGAACCCCTGATCATGTCGCAAACGGCGCACACTATATAACAGTTATGGGGTCAGCGCAAGGGGTTTATTTCTTGTTGTCGTTAGCACATGATGTGTCCGGTCGATTCGGTGCTGGCGGGAGCCTGAAGCGGTTCGAGGAAACGCTAGAAGAGAGAGAAGGCAGAAGTGAAGTTGCACTACGCAGCCACGGGCGAGGTGAAGCTGCGCTGAGCATTGGCTTGTGGCATGAGTCCTGGAGCGATGTTCATGACCGTAGAAAAGCCGACAGAGCGATTCGAGAGACCTGCGGGCATTCCAGATCGCGAGTATGTGCCGCCGATTTTTGTTACCGGTGTGTTTCGGTCCGGAACGACGCTCTTGTATTTGCTGCTGAATCAGCATCCCGATATCGCCCTGCTCTATGAATCGGAGCTACCCGTGCTATGGCCCATGTTTCGCCTTCCCTGGGAGCGTAAGACATGGCTGGATAAATGGGAGTACTGGAATGCGAGCATCAGCCGGCACGATCTGGATCCGGCTCGCCTCAAATCTCCAGTGCAGTCATTGGCAGAAGCGTTTGAGCTTGCTGGCCGAGAACACGCCAGGCAGTTAGGGAAGAAAAGATGGGGCTGCAAATCGCCATCTTACTTTGATCGGCTTGAACAGCTGTTAGCCGAGTTTCCCCATGCACGGTTCGTCGTAATCTGGCGTGATCCGGAGGAAAGCTGCCGCAGTGCGATGAACGCCGCGGCCTCTGGAAGCTCCGGAACGTGGTTTGCCAGACCTGGTACAGCCCTCAGAATCTTGCTTGCTGCGAAAACCCTGAAGAAACAAGTGGACGCCCTGTTGGCGAAGGGAGCCCCGGTTCATCAGGTTCATTACCGCGATTTGGTCGCTGAGACGACGAACGTGATGCGGGGCATTTGCGAGTTTCTCCGAGTACCTTTTGACCCGGCCGTCACAATCTTGAGAAATGCAGACCGCTCCGCAGTGTTCAAGGGCGCTCACCACGCATTGGCCAGAGGAAGCAGTATCGAGTCCAGCATAGACCGGCACCAGGCATTGTCATCGCAGTTGAGAAGGAAAATCGAACGGTACAGGGCATTGTGGAAGGCGCAGAACGGCGATACTTGGCTCTTAAGTCGGCGTTTTCCCGAGAGCGGCTCCGGCAAGCCCAGCCTTTGGGAACGCGCGACGGATCGTCTGTTGTATGTAGCATTTCAAATCTGGGACATTGCTCCCCCGATCTGTTTTTCGATCCTGCCCCTATCGGCCTGGCAGACTTATCGCCGGCTCAAGTACGGGGACGCCCAATGGCTGCACCGGCATATCACCGACAAACCGACGACGTTGAACGGTCGCCGTGATGCTCGTCATCGGCCGACTTCTTCGGGTGTCGGGTAGAGTGTTTTCGATTGCAATCCCAGTTGACGGTCAGGAGGGCCGTTAACGAACGGCGGTTTTGATCCAGGATTTCTTCGTGGGGTGGATGAAGAACTTTGAAGATGGCACTCTGCCGCCGCTCGGGTAAGCAGCCTCGTCGCAGTCAAGGAATGGAACGTGCAACTGAGAAGCAACACTATAAATTTGAGGGAGGGCCTTTAAGTGGCGGAGCAGCCAAAAAATGAGAATGAAAACCGGCCCAGTGCTGCTGGAGAGAAGCCGCGCAAGCCGACGACTGCTCTGCGAAAACTCCGCCACAAGTTCTCCCGCACGCCTCTGCGTATTCCCGTCATTTGGTACCGGCATCATGGTTTCCGCCCGGAGGACGTTTTTATCGTGTCGTATCCGCGATCTGGAAGCACGTGGTCGCGGCACACCCTGTTTGAGATTCTCACAGACAAGAAATCAGGCTTCCGAATCGTTGACGCGAACCTGTGTGGAGTTGGCAAGCATCACAACGGAGCGCCGGTTCTGCCAGGTGGCGGCAGGCTGATCAAGACTCAGGAACAGTGGCGGGAGTGGAAACACTACCATAAGGCGATTTATCTGGTGCGCGATCCCAGGGACGTGATGCTTTCAGAGTATACCTATCTGCAGAACTTAGAGTTCTTCTACGGCGACTTGGACCAGTTCGTTAAGCACTTTGTCACCACGGCAGTGATTGGTTTCGGCCCGTGGCAGCGCCATGTGGCTTCCTGGCTTGATTCTCCTTTATTCGGCACTCCGAACTTCTGTCTGATAAAGTTCGAAGAGTTAAAGCAAGATCCCGTGGCCGGGTTTACTCGAATCGCGGAATTTCTTGGAGTGAAGAAAAGTCCGGAGGCGATTCAGAGTGCCGTCGCCAACAGTTCCTTGGAGAGGATGAGGGAGAAAGAAATACGGGAGCCAGTGAAAGCCTCGGTCAAGGGACGTTTCATCGGCACCGGTCAGGTACAGGCGTGGCGTTCGAAATTGAACGCCGGACAGATCCGTTTGATCGAGCAATATGCCGGGCGCGAGTTGACGCGTCTCGGCTATCCCTTGTCCGACCAGGTCATGAAGACCGAGGCGGAACGCAATTCTGTTCTGACGTAATTTGTTTCGCGAATGGACACCAGGAAACCGCCCTTGGGAAAGCATGACTTGGCACTGAGCAGCGTCATGAGCCAGTTTTCTAGTGTTTCGATAAAGAAGCCGGTTTTGGCGTGGTTGATTGCCATATCGGCATTGAGCGGGGTGGCGACTTGGATGGCGCCGCTGGACTTCTTCTCCACGGACATCATTCCGCTGGTCGTGGTTGGAACCGTGTTTGCGCTTCTTCTGGTGGTCGTCCTGGGTCTAGCGATCACACGAAACCAGCCGATGCGGGTGATTATCTATCGACTGACTCTCTTGATCTGGTGGACTGTGCTGGTCTGCGAAACGATTTTTGAGCGCCTGGGAGACAGCACACAGGCTTCCGAGTCCCATTTTTCCGTTCAAGCCTATAGTGAAGGCATTGTATGGGTGCTGGCGTTCCTCGCCTTGGCTACCCTGTCCCTGCAACGACCGCAATATCTGCGGTGCCTGTTTTCAGGTTTGAACAAGTGGATCACGCTGTTCGCGCTGGTCTGTGTGTTTTCGGTCGCGTATACGCCGGGGAAAACCTATGCCGGCGCTTGGGCGTTCAAATTGGTGCTGGTGACCCTGCTGCTGCAACTGAGTGCAAGCGTGCTCGCCGGCATCGGCGATATTGTCACCTTCCTAAAAGTCAGCCTCTGGGGCTTCTTTGTTCTGACCGTGGTTCCTGCTGTGGAAGTATTCGGTGATCCATCGAGCGCATTCGAAGGAGTCGGCGGAAGGCTGAATACCCTTCCCGGTCCCGACGCATTAACGATGACGGGGGCGTTGCTGCTGTTGCTATCGGTAATTCTCTATTCGCTCGAAAAGAACAGGGTCATGATCTTCACCGGCTTTGTAGCCAGCATCGTCATGCTCTTGTCGATGGGTAAGTCGGCGATCCTGGCCAGCCTGTTCTCCGTGATGCTGTTTCTCTTGCTGCAAAAACAGCTCGGTCGGAGCATCATAGTCTTGCTGGGAATCGGAGCAATAGCTTTTGGCGTTCTGTCGCTTACTCCGGTAGCTCAACATCTGGAATCCTACGAAGGGGCCACGACCTTAACTGGGCGAACCGTGATCTGGTCTGACGGACTGGCCGCCATCAAACAGAAATGGCTGCTGGGCCACGGATATCAGAGCAGTTACTTCGATACCGTGGTCGGTCATTTACACAACGGTTTCTTAGAGGTGACCTATAACAGCGGGATCATTGCCCTTGCCCTCATGTTGGTGCTACATTTCATGATCCTCCGCAACTCCTACCTCGCGATCCGGGATGCGGCGCTGTTGCGTGCCGAAAAGCCATACGATCGGGAGATCTCCCGGGCGTATATTCTGGCCGTTGGATCTCTTGCCCTTTACGCAAACCTCACAATCAATGGCATGTTCAACGCGACCTTCGGCGGAAGGCCAAGAAGCCCTTTCATGCTGTTCATCGCCCTGTTCCTGCTTGTCAATTCGTTGCGCCGATACATTGCCAACAAACTGGGCAGCGAAGTGGCTGATGAAAGGTTGGAACCCGCATGGGTTCCCCTAGGAGCACCGGCGAGGTCCTGATGGCGGTGTACGGGTTCGTCTCGTTTCGAACCGCTCGGGAAATGATTTCTGCGCGTCCACTGCTGTGAAAGATCCTTCTCGTAAGCGGTTCAAGTGTGGACGCTGCCTCGGGCTCATCACTATTTCTGACCAAAGGCTTCTGACTGTTCACGAGGGACACTTCTAACAGCGTGAGATGCAGAACATCCGGCCGGTATCATGTCGTGGCGATACGATTGGGAAAGGCCTTGGTCATGGCGCTTCCGCACGCGGCAATTTCTGGACCACTAGCAGTTCGGTGATCCCTCCAAAATAAAGGCGGGAATCGACGACGGAAAATCCTTTTTCTCGGAAAATGTTCCGCAAGTGACGCCGGTCGGGAAAGCGCTGGAGGCTCTCGGCTATGTAGCTATAGACTTCGTGATTGCGGTGAAGAAGCACGCCCCACAGTCCTGTCCAAATCTTCAGGCCCCAGTATTCCATCTTCTGCGGGATATTTGCGTCCGGTTTGGAGAAATCGAGAAAGGCCGCCACACCGCGCGGTTTCAGAACGCGGCTGATTTCGTCGATAACTGTTGCGAGGTTCGGTGCATTCCGCAAGGCGTATCCACCGGTAACGATGTCCACGGATTCGGAAACGATGTCCAGCGATCCCATGTCCTGGTTGACGAAACTGACATTCGGATGAGTATTTCGCTGACGGGCGATATCCAGCATTACCTCGGTGATGTCCAGTCCGGCGATGTGGCCATCTGCGTATTTGCCGGCAAGTAGAAACGCGATGTCGCCGGTTCCGCAAGCGAGATCAACGCAAACCGGGGATTCGTGAGCGGGAAGCAATGAAATCAACGCGCGCTTCCAGGCCGCGTCGCGTCCGAAAGAAAGTAACCGGGTAATCAAATCGTATCGCGGAGCGACTTCGGAAAAAAGTCGTTCGTTATAGAACTTCTTTGTGTCGGCGTGCTCGAGGTGATCGCCGATTTTCAAAACAAAACGGTCAGCCATGCTGGCTCCCTTTTCAAAAATACGCAACACGGACGTGATCAGCCGCCAACAATCGGCCCGCCTCTGAAAGACCACAAGTCGGTGCCATGCCGCAACTAAACGGGTATCCGCGTCGTGTCGCGTGACCGGGAGTATTTTAGGCTGGTTATTGCTTTAAGACCAATGCAGGTCCGCTGACTCGCGTCCCGTGAAGGTCGACCGTCACATCGACGCTGTCGCCGATGTGGACGAAGGGAATGCCTTTGTTCATCCCGTAGTCCTTACGGTCGAAGACCATGGTCCCATGAATCGCGCCTGTGCCTGTCCCCACGCCGGAAACGGTTAGCGTCAGCGTCTGCGGTTTAGTCGCTCCGCGAATCGTGAAGTCGCCCTGCACGTCAAAGGTGGTTGGGCCAGTCTGCACAATCTTCTTTGACAGAAAGCTGATTGTCGGATCCTGATCGGCGTTGAAGAAGTCTTTGCCCTTCAGCTTGCCGTCCTTCATACCGCTTCCGGTATTGACGCTATCGGCCTGAATCTTGATGTCCAAAACGCCTGTCGTCGGGTCAGTCGACGTAAAGGTGAGAGTGGCGTCCCACTTGTCGAAAGTTCCGTTTACGGCCACCGATGCCTTCACGGCGAACTTGATCGAACTGTCTTCCGTCGTGATCTTGAAAACGGGAACCTGCGCTCGACTTAGTGGGGGGAGCACGACGGAGGCTAAGAAGCAGAGGACTGCCAAGCGCATAGTGATATTTCCGAGTCTTTCAGGCATACGTTTCCTCCATGGAGGCGACCGAGTGAATCCCAGCAACCCTCGCACTATCACACCATTCTTGCCGTGCAGATACTGTCAGATATAACAGGCATGTTTTGGGTCAGTTGTCAGCCACGTCCCTCGAATGACAAGGGTCTAACGGGCAGTTCCCCGCATTAATCGTTTATCCTTAAATGAGCTCAAAATGAGCTCAAGGCCGAACTCCGATGAATATCCCGTTTGACCCATTATCGCGGATATACCCGATCACCGGAGCCTTTCCATTGCTCTCAGACGAGCCAGGAAACAACGTGGATCTTCCATGGTAAGGCCAAGCTTGAAGACTGGCCACGATGCCGCTCGCCGCCGATTCTGGTTGGCGATGTCGGGGTTCGTCATGGCACTTGTGCTGCTGCCCTTTTCCTACAAAGTCGAACGTCGCCTGGAGACAGTCGTTCACATCAAGGGCGGAGACTCCGAAAAAGTTGACCTGGAACTGGCGCAGCGTTTCCAGTCTCCCTACGCCCACCGCCTGGTTCTGGTGATCAGCGGTATTCCCAATCCGGATTCAGCCGAAGGCGCTGATGCGTTGGGCTTTTTTACCAGTTCATTGCGCAGTGTGCCGGGAGTGTCGGGCGCCGTCTCAAGTCTGGATTGGCCAGATTCTCTCTTCACAGGGGACAACGGCGGCGCCTTGATCATCGTCGGGTTGGACCCACACGATGAAACGGTCGAGGCGCTGGTCCCCAAGCTAAGAGCAAAAGCAGACTGGATGGAAGGCCAGCTCAGGTCGCAATACCCCAATATCAAACTACAGATTACGGGTGAAACGCCAATAAACTTCGATCTTCGCAAGGTCAGCGCCGATGACGTTACCCATGCCGAGAAACGAGCGATGCCGGTCACTCTCGTGCTGCTCTTGCTGGCTTTCGGCAGTTGCGTGGCCGCCCTATTGCCGCTAGGGGTTGGACTACTCTCAATCTCGATGGCGCTCGGCGCGGCTGCGCTACTCGCTCATTATCTGCAGCTGTCGATTCTGGTGCAGAATCTGGCAACCATGCTCGGCCTTGGCTTGGGCATCGACTACGCCTTACTGATGGTGAGCCGGTTTCGCGAAGCATTGGCCGAGGGATATGATCCCGGCCACGCCGCCGATATTGCTGCGGGGTGCGCGGGGCGGACGCTGATGATCTCGGCCACAACCGTTGCCATCGGATTTTCAGCGCTGCTGACTGTGCCCATCAGCGAACTGCGTTCCATCGGGATCGCTGGCCTGCTGGTCACCGTTTTGAGTGTCATGCTGTGTACATTCATTCTGCCCTGGGTGCTTGGTTTGCTGGGGCATCGCATCGATGCCGCCCGTGTACGTCGAGCCAAAAAATTCCAAACGCGGGAGAGCCTCTGCGCGGCGAGTGAGCGGTGGGTGCGGTGGGGAAGCATCATAACCGGCCGGCCCTGGACAGCTTTGCTTGTCGCCGGGGTTCCGCTACTGATCCTTGCGTTCCAGGCACGGAAAATCTCTCCCGGGGTTCCTGACCACAACTCGCTCCCGGCCGCAGCCGAGTCGGTGCAAGCACTGCACACGCTTCAAGTCATGGGGCGGTCTGGAATTGTGCAGTCTCTCCGCGTGGTCCTGGAGTTGCCTCCGCAGTCTCCGCCGCTCTCGCCGGCTGGCTGGCTTGCTGTCAGTCGCCTGACGAAGCACTTCCAGAGCGATCCCAGAGCGCAAGAGGTCTTGTCTCTTCCGACTCTCACAGGAATGTCCGACTCTGCGAACGCTGTCGACGAAGTGCCCGAGCCAATCCGCAAGAGTTTTCTTCGCAGCGATGGCCAAGCTACCTTGCTTGAGTTGCTGCCCACCGCCACTCTTTCACCCAACAAACAAATAGGATGGGTGAGAGAGGTGCGTTCTTCTGATGTCGCGACGATCACCGGCGTGCCCGGTGCCGTGCTGCGCGTCGGTGGCGTTCCCGCACTCGAAGCGGATTATGACTCGGTAGTAAAAGAGCGCTTGCCAAGGGTGGTCCTTGGCGTCATATTGGGGAGCTTGCTGGCGCTGCTGATCGGGTTGCGTTCTCTATTTGCGGCGGTCAAAGCAATTCTGCTCAATCTGCTCTCCGTTGGCGCTTCCTTCGGTGCGTTAGTTCTGGTTTTTCAGGAGGGCCACGGTGGCAAACTCCTTGGGCTCGACGGACCGACCGGAACCGTATACCCGATCGTGCCGATTCTCGCGTTTGCCATCGTCTTCGGATTGAGCATGGACTATGAGGTCTTCCTGGTCGCCCGAGTTCTCGAAGAGCGGCGGCGCGGCCTATCCGAGAGATCGGCGGTGGTCGAGGGCCTGGCACGGACGGCCGGGCTCATCACGAGCGCCGCGGCAATTATGATTGCCGTCTTCGCCGCATTCACCGTGGGAAGCTTTCTGGTCGTCCAAATGCTGGGCTTTACGCTCGCCGTGGCGGTGTTTATTGACGCTACCGTGGTGCGGATGGTTGTCGGGCCGGCACTGTTGCAACTTGCCGGCGACTGGAATTGGTGGCCCTTTGGCTTACATGGGGCCGCCCCTGCGACGCCTGAAAAGGAGCTTATCTCATGACGGCGAACATCGATACTCGAGCGCATGACGGCGCACGTTCTTGAAAGAGCTGATCAACCAATGCGATTTATTTCACTTTCTCTGCTTGAGCGTTGGACTGGCTGATATCAAAGTCCTTGCGTCCAAGATTTGCCTTGCCTGAGCCTCCTTCGATTACAAGAATCGAGGAGCCGGGCTTGCCGTGCAGCTTCGCCTCCACTTGGGTTGCAGACCAAACGCTGTCGACCTGCCGTAGCCCATAGTAAATAAATTCCTTCTGCTGTCCCGTCCCGCGAGGCGTCTTCACCACATGCACAGGGTACAAAATGCTGCGGTCAATCCACGATGTCACCGAATCGTAGTAAGTCCGGTCCTGAGAGCCGGACATGCTCTTAAGGACAAAGCAGTCCCGTACGCCATATTTTTCGGGGGTGAGGAGTTCCTGATTCTTCCAGAAGAAATAGCTCTCTACCATGTCTTCATAGGAGAAGTCTGTTCCCACGAGTGGGTCGTTCCAACGTTCGAATGGCAACGCGCTAGCGGCCTTCTGTCCCGGGAGCACGGCCTCGATGGTTACGTGCCCACTCACGCTCATACGCAGAAGAAGGCTCGTCTTCTCCGAGCCAGGCCCCGAAATCTCAAATAACAGACTCAGACCATCGGGAAACCAGTGAGCCTTGGCGACAAACTTGTAGCTCGTGCGCTTGCCGTCGCCTTCCACTCGTGTGAGTCTCCCGGTCGCGCGATAGTCCAATTTCTCAATACGCTGGCGCGAGCCAGTCAGCACAGTCTGCAGGTCAGGGTTCGCCGCCAAGGTCCGCGATGGATGCACCAGGAACAACAGCATC
>Ga0210390_10000704_pt1 | contig 34823 bp, 34 predicted proteins | sample IncBWH11OmetaG_FD_161050 | JGI IMG/M metagenome (GOLD analysis project Ga0210390, IMG submission 161050) | Forest soil microbial communities from Barre Woods Harvard Forest LTER site, Petersham, Massachusetts, United States - Inc-BW-H-11-O ...
GCAGATCAGGGACGGGACCTGCACGTTCCCGTCCTGCTCCCGGCACGCCCGCAACTGCGACTACGAGCACACCCTCCCCCACGACCAAGGCGGACGCACGTGCGCCTGCAACGGCAGCACCCGCAGCCGGCGCTGCCACCGGGTCAAACAATCCACGAACTGGACAGTCACCCAGCCCCGCCCCGGCTGGCACCAATGGAAAACCCCGAGCGGCCGGACCTACACCCAAGGCCCGATGCGGTACCCAGCATGACGCTTTGCCGGGACCGGTTTACCTCGGCGCGATCATGCCGGGGCGGGGCCGCGGGCTTCGCCGAGCAGGCGGCGCAGCTGCTGGCGGCCCTTGAGCCCGAACTTCGCGTAAATGTTGCCCAGGTGGTATTCGACGGCCTTGGGCGTGATGAACAGCTCCGCGGCTATCTCGGCGTTCGTCAGCCCCCGCCCGATCAGGTTGGCGACCTCGGTCTCGCGGTCGGTCATCTCGAGCGTGGACCGCCGCGCGGTGCTTTCGCGGCCAAGCCCGCAGGCGGCCAGCTCTTGTTCGGCCCTGGCGACGAACGGCCCGGCCCGCAGCGCCAGGTACAGCTCCCGCGCGGCCCGCAGGCGCTCGATCGCCTGGCGCCGCTGGCCGGTGCGGCGCAGGAGCCGACCGTGGGCGAGCAGCAGACGGGCGGTGTAAACCGGGCTTTCCTTGCTCGCCGTGTCCTCGCCGCGCTGATAGATCGCCAACGCCTCATCCAGCGTTCCCGGCTGCTCCGCGAGCCATCCCTCCAGCCAGGCCAGGGCCGGGGCCAGGTAGCTGACCTGGCCGCTGTCGGCCCGCAGCCGGTCCACCAGGGCGGCCGCCTGCCCGGTCTGGCCCGAGCCGATCAGGCCCTCGGCGAGCAGCGGCCGCCACAGCACCGCGTACAGCCGGCCGCGGCCGTCGAGCGACGACTGGTCCCGCCAGGGATCCAGCGCGGCGACCATGCCGGGGTAGTCACCCGATGCCTGGCACACCAGGGCCAGCACCATCGCCGCGGGCAGTCGTTCCTGGGCGTAATCCAGGCTGGCGGCGGCCTCTTCGGCGAGCCTGGCGTGCCGCTGTGCCTCCTGCGAAGCGCCGCGCCCGGCCGGCACGCACCCCGCCGCCAGGTAGAGCAGCGGCAGCTCGTGCCGGCGGGCGTGGATCGCGGCGGCGGACAAACCCTGTTCGGCGGTCAGCAGCACGTCGTCCCACGCGCCGGCCAGGTACTGGGCAAGCGCCAGGTACACGTAGGCGCGCAAGCCGAGGGTGAGGGTCGCGCCGCGGCGCACCAGCCGGATGCTGGCGGCCAGGTCGGCCACCGCCGGGCGCAGGTCCCCGGCCACGAGCCGGTACCACCCGCGGAACGCCAGGCCGTCGACGTCGACCGGGTCGACGCGCGCGGGATCGGCGTCCAGGTCGGCCAGCTCGGCCAGCGCCTCGCGCGGCCCGGCCGCGTGGGAGGCGCCGATCGCGATCAGCGTGCGGGTCTGGCTAGCCGCCGCCGTGTCCAGGCACCCGGTGCCCAGCGCCCACCTGCCCAGCGACATCACCTTCTCCCCCTGCGCCAGCAGCGTGTAGGTGCCGGCTAGCCGGTTGGCGATCATCGCGGCCAGCGGGCGGCTGCCCGGGTCCTGGTCGTCTCTCGCCTGCGCCAGTGCCTGGCTGAACAGCTGCTCAGCCTCACGCAGGTGGCCGGACGTGAACGCCATCGTGCCGAGCACGCAGCTGCGCAACGGGGACGGCGCCGCCGCCTCTACCGCCGGGCGCAGCGCCATGCCGCGGGCCTCTTCGGCCAGCATCAGGTGCAGCGCCGCGGTCAGCAGCCGCCGCTCCCTGTCGGCGCCCGACGCGGAGATACCCGATGCCCACTGCAGGTGGGTGGCGGCCAGGCCCAGGCGGCCGCCGTCGGCCTCCCCCATCGCCAGCCGTTCCAGCTCGGCGGCCAGGCCCTCGTCGGGACGATCCAGGGCCGCCACCCGGTGGACCCACCCGCTCGCTTGATCGACGATCGTGACCGCCCGGGCGTGCAGCTCCCGCCGCCTGTTCGGCGTCAGGCCGGCGTAGAGCGCGTCGCGTTGCAGCGCGTGGCGGATCACCACCGGACGGGCCGGCTCGTCCGGCGGCAGATCCGCGAGCCCCGCCCGGACCGCGGGGGCGATCGCCGCGCTCGGCTCCCGCACCCCGGTCGCCTCGCCGAGCAGTGCCAGCGGCACCGGCCCGTTCACGACGGCCAGCATCTCCAGCAGCGAGCGGGCTGGCGCGGGCAGCGCGGCGAGCTGATCCCCGATGGCCGCCGCCAGCGACGCCGGGAGCCCGGCCGTCTCCTGGCCGAGCCGCTCCAAGCCCTCGGCGTCGGTGAGCACGGTCCGCAGGTAGAGCGTGTGGCCGCCGGTGCGCTCGTGCAGCCGCCGGACGACCTGCGGCCCCAGCGTCCCGGCGCCCAGCGCGGCGGCCAGCGGCGGCACGTCATCGATCAGCAGTCCCCGCAGGATCAGGTTTCGCCGCTGGGCCACGCTCAGCAGCATCCGGCGGGTCGGCGGGTCCAGGTGATCGCGATCGCCGCGGACGATCATGATCACCGCCACCGGGTCGACCGACAGCCGCCGGAACGTGAACGAGAGCGCTTCGACCGAACGGCGGTCGGCCCACTGGACGTCGTCGATGACCAGCGCGACCGGGCCGGCGTCCTGGAGATCGCCCACGATACCCAGCACCTGCGCGCCGACGGCGAACGGCGAGGACCTCGCCACCTCGCCGGCCAGCAGCGGGTACCGGCCGAGCAGCCGGCCATCGACGCCCCGCACGAGCTGCTCGATGATCCCGTAGTCCAGATCGGCCTCGCCCCGGTCGGCACGGGCCCACAGCGCGGTCAGGCCATCCTCGGCCGCCAGGCAGCGCCTGACCAGCGCCGTCTTGCCGACACCCGATTCGCCTTCGACGATGATCAGCCAGGGCTGGCCGTGCCGCACCCGGGCTACCGCGTCCGCCAGCTGGGCCGCCTCGGCCTGGCGTCCGACGAAGACCTCTTCCTCCGGTCCCCCGGCCAGCGCTAAGAGCACGCCCCAGTGTAGCCCCGGACTAGGGCCGTCTGGCTGGCGGCGGGCCGCCGCCACGGTGGTGCCGCCGGCAGTCATCTCTTTCCGGTCGTCTCGCGGAGGATAAATGTTTCCGGGGGGTTAGCGGGTTGCCGGTACCATTCGGGGGTCGGTCCCTAGCACTCAACGAACTCCGAGGAGGCCAACGGTGGTGTCGCAGGCGAGCAGGCTGGCGGACGTCCGGTACGACATACGAGGACCGGTGCTGCGGCGAGCTCGTGAGCTTGAGGCGCAGGGGCACGAGATCCTGAAGCTCAACCTGGGGAACCCGGCGCCGTTCGGGATGGTCGCGCCGGAAGCGGTGCTGGACCACGTCGCGGCCAGCATCCGCGCGTCCCAGGGGTACAGCGACGCGCGTGGCATCGCGCCGGCCAGGGAGGCGGTCGCGCGGTACTACCACCGGATCGGCGTCGCCAGCGTCAACCCGGACGAGGTCTACCTGGGCAACGGCGTCTCCGAGTTGATCGTGATGGCGCTGCAGGGGCTGCTCAACCCCGGCGACGAGGTGCTGGTGCCGAGCCCGGACTACCCGCTGTGGACCGGCGCGGTCAGCCTGTGCGGCGGGCGGGCGGTGCACTACCGGTGCGCCGAGGACCTCGACTGGAACCCCGACGTGGACCACGTCGCCGCGCAGGTCACCGAGCAGACCAAAGCGATCGTGATCATCAACCCGAACAACCCGACTGGCGCCGTCTACTCGCGCGACACCCTGGAGCGGCTGCTCGAAGTCGCGAGGCGGCACCGCCTGCTCGTGCTCACCGACGAGATCTACGACCAGATCCTCTACGACGGCGCGATGCACCACTGCGCGGCGGCGCTGGCCCCCGACCTGCCAGTGCTCACCCTCGGCGGGATGTCCAAGACCTACCGGCTCGCCGGGTTCCGCTCCGGGTGGCTGGCGGTGTCCGGCCCGCGCGAGCCGATCGCCGAGTACCTGGAGGGCCTCGAGCTGCTGGCCAACATGCGGCTGTGCCCGAACGTCCCCGCGCAGCACGCGATCCCCGCGGCGCTCGACGGCGCCATCGACATCACGCCGCTGCTGCGGCCCGGCGGGCGGCTGCGCGACCAGCGGGACCGCGGCTGGGAGCTGCTCACCGCCATCCCCGGCGTGTCCTGCTACAAGCCGGCCGGGGCGCTGTACCTGTTCCCGCGGCTCGATCCCGAGGTGCACAAGATCGTCGACGACCAACGGATGGTCATCGACCTGCTCGAGCAGCAGCACCTGCTGCTGTCCCACGGCACCGGGTTCAACCTGCCATCCACCGACCACCTGCGGGTCGTCTTCCTCGCCTCGGTGGACATGCTGGACGACGCGATCGGGCGGCTCGCGACGTTCCTCGCCGGATACAAGCAGTAGGGCTTGACCTTTCCCTTGGGGCAAGGTCCAGGCTCTGGTTCCGTGCCATGTAACTCCCGGGGGGACGACCCCCCGTACCCCCCGCAGTTGCTGACGATCGGCGAGTTCTCCCGGGCCGCCCGGCTGACGCCGAAGGCGCTACGGCTCTACGACGAGCTCGGCCTGCTTCGGCCGGTGCGGGTAGACGAGACGTCCGGCTACCGGTACTACTCGCCGGACCAGCTCGAACGGGCCCGGCTTGTCGCCTGGCTGCGGCGCCTCGGCATGCCGCTGGCGAGCATCGCGGAAGTGTGCGACGCCCCGCCGGCCGTGGCGGCGGCGGCGATAGCCGCTTTCCTTGAGGTGGCAGAGAAAGATTTGGCCGAACGAAGGGGGCTGGCTCGATTCCTCATCAGCTACCTGTCAGGAAGGGAAACCGCCATGCCCGCAGCCCCTCACGGGTCGTCCCTCACCATCCGTTATGCCGCGGCGTCCGACACCGGCCGTGAGCGGGAACGCAACCAGGACTTCGCCTACGCGGGGTCGCGGCTGCTCGCCGTCGCCGACGGCATGGGCCCCGGCGGCGACATGGCCAGCGAGGCCGTGGTCAACGCGCTCCGGCCGCTTGAGACGGCCGACACGCCCGGCGACCTGCTGAACGCACTATCGGACGCGGTGTCCGCGGCGACCGATTCGCTGCGCTCGCTTTCTGAGTCGGACCCGGAGTTCGCAGGCAGCGGGAGCACGCTGACCGCGATGCTCTTGTCGGGGTCGCAGCTCGCGCTCGTGCACATCGGCGACACGCGGGCCTACCTGTTGCGAGACGGCGGGCTGTTCCAGATCACCCATGATCATTCGGTCGTGCAGTCGATGATCGACGCCGGGCGGCTCACCCCGGACGAGGCCGCCTCGCACCCGCAGCGGTCGCTGCTGATACGCGCGCTCGCCGCTTCCGCCGACGCGTCGCCTGATTCGTCGGCGGGGCCTTCGGCGGCGGCGGAGGCCAGGACGCCTGAGCTGTCGCTGCACGACGCGCAGGCCGGGGACCGCTACCTGCTGTGCTCGGACGGCCTGACCGTAGCGGTGCCTGTTGCTGTTATCAGGCAGACGCTGCTGGCCGCCGGGTCGGCGCCCGCGGACGTCGTGCGGCGGCTGATCTCGCTGGCGAACGAGGCGGGCGGGCCTGACAACATCGCGTGCGTTGTGGCCGACGTGCTTTCCGCGGCGTAATCTCTGTAGCGGGCCCGGCAGGGGGCCTCCGGTCCGCGGGAAGGGCTAAGCCCGCCTGAGCTCGCTTCTGGGATTACGCTCGCCACTCCTTTCGGCCTCGCGACGCGGACAGCAGGCATACGGAAGGAGTCACGGTGGCTGACGTCCCGGCTTGGCCTGAGCTTCCGCTCCCCGACCAGCCGAACCTCGAACAGCTGCACAACCAGGCCAAAAGCCTGCGCCGGGCCGTGCTCGACTCGGATCAAGCGGCCGTTGCCGAGGTGGCGGCGCGCTACCCGGACGCGCCCGGGCCGGGCTTCCCGCTGGGTGCGGCTCAGCTCGTGGTCGCGCGGCGCTACGGGTTCGCGAGCTGGACCCGGCTGAAGCGGCACGTCGAGGTGCTCACCCGGTACAGCAGGTTCCCTGACCGCGTGTCGACGGACAACGCCGCCGACACGTTCTTGCGGCTGGCCTGCCTGAACTACGCGGCCGACGACGGGCCGGCGCGGTGGGAGCAGGCGCGGCATCTGCTCGAACGCGACCCGGGGATCGTCACTGGCAACGTCTATGTCGGGGCCGCGACCGCCTCCGCTGCCGAGCTGCGCCGCATCCTGGCGGCCGATCCGGCCGCCGCTCGCCGTCAGGGCGGACCTTTCCAGTGGGAGCCCTTGCTCTATCTCGCGTATGCCAGGCACGACCGCGGCGTGTCGTTGGACGCGACACTGGACGCTGCCCGGCTCCTACTCGGCGCGGGCGCCGACCCGAACGCCGGCTACCTGTGGCACGGCTTGCCCACCCCGTTTACCGTGCTCACCGGCGCCTTCGGCCACGGCGAGCTCGGCCAGGAACGACAGCCACGGCACCCGCACTCGCTGGCCCTCGCCCGGCTGCTGCTGTCGGCGGGCGCGGACCCCAACGATGGGCAGGGGCTGTACAACCGGATGTTCGAGCCGGAGAACGACCATCTGGATCTGCTGCTCGAATTCGGTCTCGGCACCGGAGACGGCGGGCCGTGGCGCCGACGGCTGGGCGACGCGCTCGACTCCCCCGCCGTGATGGTGCGCGGCGAGCTTGCGTGGGCGATCACGCACGGCTTTACCGACAGAGTCCAGTTGCTTGTCTCGCATGGGGCGGTGGATCTGACCGCGCCGATCGTCAACGGCGCGACCGTGACGTCGATGGCCGCCACGACCGGGCACGCGGACCTCGTGGAGTACCTGGTGGCGCACGGCGCGCCGCCGCTGGACCTTTCTCCGTCCGAGGACTTCGTCGCGGCGGCGCTCGCCGCCGACCGGTCGCGCCTGGACCGGCTGCTCGCCGAACATCCGGGACTGCTCGCTCAGCTGCGCGAGGCGCGTCCCGCCCTGGTGACGTGGGCCGCCGCGTGCGGCGCTCCGGCGGCGGTGGAGGTGCTGGTGGAGCTCGGCTTCGACGTCAACGCCAAGGGGCGCACCGACGTGCCCAGCGACCAGCCGTGGCAGACCGCGCTGCACAAGGCGGCCGAGGACGGCAACGCGGAGCTGGCCAGGACGCTGCTGCGGCTCGGCGCCGACCCGGACATCCGCGACGCGCGGTTCGACGGGACCGCGCTCGGCTGGGCGCGCTACTTCGGCCATCAGGAGCTGATCGACCTGCTCGAACCGCTCACCGCGCCCTGACCCAGCGGCCGGCGGGGTGCGGCAGAATGGTGTCCATGCCTACTCATGTCGCGCTGCTGCGGGGCATCAACGTTGGCGGCAAGAACAAGGTCGCGATGGCCGACCTGCGGGCGGTCGTGGGCGAGCTGGGCCACACCGGCGTGTCCACCTATATCAACAGCGGGAACGTGCTGTTCACCGCGCCGATGTCCGGGCCGGGCGACGACATCGACGCGATGTCGCAGGCGATGAGCGCGGCCATCGCGGCCAAGCTCGGGGTCACCACCCCGGTCGTGATCGTGCCGCGCGACGAGCTGGCCCAGATCCTGGATGCCAACCCGTTCCGCGAGGAACCGGATCCTAAGCGGGTACACGCGGTGTTCCTCAGCGCGCCGGCCGGTCCCGACCTCCTCGGCAAGATCGACGCCGCTGTCGCGGCGGCGGCCGCCAAGGGCGCGCGGGACTCGGTCCGCCCCGCGGGCCGGGCGCTGTACCTGCACACGCCCGACGGCTTCGGGAACAGCGACGTGTCAGCGGCCCTGATGCGCATGGTAGGCGGCCAGAAGGCCGCCGTAGTAGGCACCGCGCGGAACTGGGCGACGGCCACCAAGCTGCTGGGACTGTGCGACGTCTGAGGAGGGGCGTAAATCGGTGGCGTCGCGCGGGGCGTACGGTCGATAGTGCAGTCATGAGCTCACACGAGGAGGACGGAGCCACGGCGAGCCGGTGGACCAGGGCGACGGTGTTCCCTGACATGTGGGTCGATCCGGACGACGACCCGCGCGAACTGGGGGTCGACACTGTTGACGAGCGGAGCACGCTGGTTGGCTACCTGCGCAAGTACCGGCTCACGCTGGAGATGAAGTGCGCGGACCTGACGGCGGAGCAGCTTGCCTGCCGCTCTGTTCCGCCGTCGAACATGTCGTTGCTCGGGCTTGTCCGGCACCTCGCGGATGGCGAGCGGTACTGGTTCCGTGAGGTGCTCGCGGGCGAGGACGTGGGGAGCGTTTTCTGGACCGACCTCGACCCGGACGCGGCATTCAACGAAGCGGTGCCCGATCCCGAGGTGGTGACCGAGGCGTGGGCCGTGTGGCATGCCGAGGTGGCGTTCGCCGAGCGGTTCGTGGCCGAGGCGGCCAACCTGGACATCACCGGCTGGCACGAATACGGCCCGCGGGGCCGGGAGGCGGTCTCGCTTCGCAGCGTGCTCGTGCACATGATCGAGGAGTACGCCCGCCACTGCGGTCACGCCGACCTGCTGAGGGAGCGCGTGGACGGCCGGGTAGGCCAGTAGAGTCAGGCTGGTGCGAGCAGTACTTGTTACGGGTGGGTCGCGGGGTATCGGCGCGGCGATCGCGCGGGCGTTCGCGGCGCTCGGCGACAGGGTCGCGGTGCACTACAGGGACGCCTCGGATCTGGCGGCCGCGGTGCGCGACAGCCTGCCCGGCGACGGGCACGTGGTGGTGCGGGCGGACCTGGCGGACGCCGAGGCGGTGCGGTCGATGGTCGACGAGGCCGCGGACCGGCTCGGCGGGCTCGACGTCCTGGTCAACAACGCGGGCGTCTACCTCACGCATCCGTTGCTCGACGGCTCCTACGACCAATGGCAGCAAGCCTGGCGGGACACGCTCGGCGTCAACCTGATCGGCGCGGCGAACGCGACCTGGTGCGTCGTGCGGCACATGGTCGCGCGCGGCGACGGGACAACCGGCGGGCGGATCATCAACGTAGGGTCGCGTGGCGCGTTCCGCGGCGAGCCGACCCATCCGGCGTACGGGGCCAGCAAGGCGGGGCTGCACGCGTTCGGGCAGTCGCTCGCGGTCGCGCTCGCGCCGCACGGGATCGCCGTCGCGTCGGTCGCCCCCGGTTACGTCGAAACCGACATGACATCGAAGGAACTCGCCACCCGGGCCGGTGACGTGATCAAGGCACAGAGCCCGTTCAACCGGGTGGCGACCGCCGAGGAGGTCGCGAACGCGGTCGTCTACCTGGCGTCGCCGGGGGCACAGTGGGCCAGCGGGGCGATCCTTGACCTCAACGGCGCGTCCTACCTGCGGTAGTGTCAGCCGGCATCGTCAGCAGGGGCCGTATTCGGTGTGCACCTGGCGCGAGATCGTGCCACGCCCCACGTCGATCCCGTCCCACAGGCTGAAACGCTGCCCCGCGCCGAAGAACGAGCACGCCTCATCGTCGACCAACGTGATCGTCACCTCGGCGCGGTCGCCCGCGTGCAGCGGTTCCTCGTCGTCCCAGCTGATCTCCGCCGGGAAGCAGCGGGCGTAGCTGGGTTTGTCCCGGCATTGAGCGCGGACCATCAGGGCGTGCGTGTGATTGGAGTACTGTCTCGGGATCGATGCCAGCCGGGGGTCCGACGACCCCAACGATCCTGACGGTCCCGCGTCCGGCGCGGTCCGCGGCCGCGGCACGCTCGGCCTGCGCACCGTCACCGGCGTCTCGACGAGGTCGAGCGTGATGAGCGCCCTGTATCTAACCTGCCGCATCCGCATCACCTGTCACAAAGCGGTAACTCTCGCTCACGCGCTGCAGTACTGAACTTAAGGATACTCCGGCCCCATCCCGCCATGGCTTGCCAAAGCGGTCACAGGTATATTAGGTTCGCCTAACCTAAGCTTGAAACCGAGACGACCGATGGAGGCTACGTGCTCGCCACGCTTGTGATCTTCCTGCGTGAGGGGGTCGAGGCGAGCATGATCGTCGCTATCTTGCTCGCGTACCTCAATCGCATCGGCAGGCGCGAGCACTTCCGCGATGTATTCCTCGGTGTGGGGGCGGCCCTGGTCCTGGCCACGGCCGGCGGCGCGGCCGCGTACCTGACGATCCGCTCCTACGACGGCTCGCGCGTCCAGACAATCTTCGAGACGGGCACGTTCCTCGTCGCGGCCGGCGTGCTGACCTACATGACGTTCTGGATGCGCAACCACGCCCGGTCGCTGTCCAAGGAACTGAGGTCCCGGGCCGACGCGGCGCTGGACGGTCGCGCCAGGTGGGGCCTGGCGCTGCTCGCCTTCCAGGCGGTCGGCCGGGAGGGGCTGGAGACCGTCGTCTTCACCTTGGCGATCATCTTCTCCACGTCGACGGCCGGCGCCCTGAGCGGGGCGTCGATCGGCCTGGTCGGCGCGCTGTGCATCGCGTTCGTCATCTACCGGCTGGGGCACAAGCTCAACCTGGCCAGGTTCTTCACCGTCATCGGCACCCTGCTGATTGTCTTCGCGGCCGGGCTGCTCGCCGACGCCGTCGAGAACCTGCAGCAGCTCGGCTGGCTGCCCGTGCTCGACACGGCCATGTGGCACTCGGGCTGGCTGCTGTCAGAGGACAGCTCGTTCGGCGATGTGCTGCACAGTTTCTTCGGTTACAGCGACTCCCCCACCCCGCTGCAACTTCTCGTCTACGTCGGTTATCTGGCGATCGTGATCGTCGCGTTCCTGGGCCTGGGGGGCAGGGTGCGAGCACGAGGGAACAGGAACGGCCAGAGCCAGAGCCAGAGCCTGCAGACCGTCTCACAGTCATAATCCGCGCGATAATCGAGACGTGACTTACGTACTCGCTCAGGTCAACATCGGCCGGCTGGTCGCGCCGCTTGACAGCCCTCAGCTCGCGGAGTTCGCCGCGGCGCTCGACCCGGTGAACGCGGTCGCGGACGGCGCGCCCGGGTTCGTCTGGCGGCTGCAGACCGAGGACGGCAACGCGACGGCGCTGCGCGCGTTCGAGCAGGACGCCGACGGGGCCGACGGCGGGATCCTGATCAACATGTCCGTGTGGGAGTCGGTCGAGGCGCTCGCCGGGTACGTGTACGGGACCGCGCACATCGCGGTGCTGCGGCGCCGCCGTGAGTGGTTCGAGCGCATGACGGACGCCTACACGGCCTTGTGGTGGATCCCCCGCGGGCGCATTCCCACCATCCACGAGGCCGAAGACCGGGTGCGGCACCTGCGCGCGCATGGCCCGACGCCGCACGCGTTCACGCTGCGGGAGCACTTCCCGCCACCGGACGGCGAAAGCGTTGAGATGCTGGTCAGTCCCGATGACTGGACGTGCCCGGTCTAGCCTTCCACGGGCGGCAGATCGCCGGGGTACGTGATGTCGATCTCCTTGATCGGCCCGCCGAAGTCTCGCTTGTTGTTGGTGATGAACCGCTGCGCGCCCATGCCGATCGCCGTCGCGAGGTGGGTCGCATCCGCCGCGCGCAGGTTGTATTTGGCACCCAGCACGGCGGCTCGCGCGGCGGTAGCTCGATCTACCGGTCGCAGGTCCAGCCGGACGAGCATCTCGCTGAGCTTACGAACGGCATCCGCGTCACCGTCCTTCAAGGGCTTGCTGAGCACCTCGGGCACGAGCAACGCCGAACCGACACCGGCCTTGTCGACGGGAGTAGCGACAGGTCCCGGCGGAAACAGCGCGGCCACCCTCTCGCCCAGCGGATGGCCGGGATTCGCGGCGTAGATAAGCACATCGGCGTCGAAGGCGTCCACCCGTTCCTCCCTACGACTCGTCCCGGCCGGCGCGGATGTGTGCGATCAGCTCTTCCGCGTACTCCGCTGTGAGGCCGCCGGGCGAGATCGGCCTCTGGCCAGCTGCCTCGATCAGCTGGTTCAACCGGTCCGCCTCGGCCAGCACGCCTTCTGCCCGGGAGCGGCTCCACATGATGTCCGGGCGCACGATGACCGCGACCGCCCGCCCATGCCGGGTGATCGTGACCTCCTCGCCCTCTTCGACCCGGTTGAGGACCTCGGGAAGTGCCGCCCGGGCCTCGCTCACTGTCATGACTGCCATGGGATAAACGTACGTAGTTGTACGCTAATGTACAAGTGGGTTTTTCCCGGGTGGCCACGCTCGGGCGGGCGGATGTCACAGATCCCGGGGGTGCGTCGTCACTGGGGCATGAAGATCGCGATGGTAGGCGGGACGGGCACGCTCGGCCGCCAGGTAGCAGCGGAACTGACCGGGCGAGGGCATGACGTGCGGGTACTCACCAGGAGCGCGCGGCCGTACCGTGTCGACCTCGCCACCGGGGCGGGGCTTGACGACGCGCTGGGCGGGTGTGAGGTGGTGGTCGACGCGAGCAACGACTCATCGAAGAACGCGGCGGCGACGCTCGTCGGCGGGACGCGGCGGCTGCTGGCCGCCGGCCGGGAGGCCGGCGTGGCGCATCATGTCTGTGTGTCGATCGTCGGCTGCGAACTGGTGCCCATGGGGTACTTCCGCGTCAAGGCGGAGCAGGAGGATGTCGTGACTCGCGGCACCGTGCCGTGGACGATCGTGCGCGCGACGCAGTTCCACGAATACCTGGCGGCTACGTTCGGCGCGGGCGCGCGGTGGCGGGCGATGCCGGTGCCGCGGGCGTTGCTCCAGCCGGTCGCGGTCGCGGAAGTCGCGCGTGTCGTGGCGGATGCGGCCGAGCGCGATCCCCGCCGCGCAAGGGTCCAGATCGCCGGGCCGGAGGTGGCGAGCGCTGTGAGCCTGGCACGGGACTGGCGGCGGGCGGCGGGCACGCGGGCGGTGCTCGTTCCGATGCCGCTGCCTGGCCGGCTGGGCCGGGCGTTGCGCGGCGGCGCGCTCACCACCGGGAACGCGGACGTCGTGGGCCGGGTGACGTTCGCGGGAGGGCTGAAGGCCGCGAACGGCGAGGCGCGCGGATGAGCGGGGCAGAGCAAGAGCGGGCGGCGGACCGCGACGAGCAGGGGGGCCGCGGGGGCGGCGAGGCTGGGTTGGCGCGGGAGTTCGAGGCGCAGCGGGGGCGGCTGGTGCGGCTGGCCTACGCGACCACAGGATCGCTGGCCGAGGCCGAGGACTGCGTGCAAGAGGCGTGGCTGCGGCTGCAGCGAGCCGCGGACCGGGACACTATCAAGGACCTGGGCGCCTGGCTGACCACGACGGTCAGCAGGCTGGCGCTCGACGCGCTCGGCAGCGCGAAGGCACGGCGGGAGCGTCACGCGGGACCCTGGCTTCCCGAGCCGGTGGTGGAGCATGTCGGGGACGACCCGGCCGAGCGCGTGACGCTCGATGAGTCGGTGAGCATGGCGCTGCTTGTCGTCCTGCAGACGCTGTCCCCCGCCGAGCGTACGGCGTTCTTGCTGCATGACGTGTTCGGGATGCCGTTCGAGGAGGTCGCCGAGGTGGTCGGCCGCTCCGCGGCCGCGGTCCGCCAGCTCGCCTCCCGCGCCCGCAGGCACGTCCGCGACGAGCGGCCGCGATTCCCGCCAAGCCCCCGGCAACAGGCCGAACTGCTCGACGCGTTCACCAGCGCGTGCGCCGACGGCGACCTGGACCGGCTGCTCGCGCTGCTCGACCCCGGCGTCGTGTGGCGCGCCGACGGCGGCGGCAAGGTGCACGCGGCTCCGGTGCTTGCGCACGGTGCGGCGCCGATCGCCCGCCTGCTCCTCGGCTACGCGCGCCGACCGCCGCTGTGGATGCGCGCCGCGGTGGTCAACGGGGCGCCCGGGCTGGTCATGCGGGACGCGGATGGCATCCTGTCAGTGCTGGCGCTGACGGTTGACGCCGGGCGCGTCACCGCGATCGATGTGATCAGGGACCCCGACAAGCTGGCCGGCGTGCGAGGCTTCGACGACGATCAAGAGTAGGGCTTCGCACCAGGATGTGTGCGTTCTCGCCGCCGGGGAATTGACCGGACGAAGGGGATCAGGCCGGCTTCCATCGGCTGATGGCGCGGCGGGAAGCAGGCACAGGGGGAAGGAGCGTCATCGATGTCAACCACAGCGTGGCGGTTCAGCGGCACCGAAGGTGCCGATGCGGCAGTCCTGCGGCTTAAGCAGCTGGATTCTCAGGGCGTCATCGAAATGCAGGATGTCGCCGTGATGCGGTGGCCGCAGTACGCATCGGGTCCGCAGGTGCAGGAGCACGTGACCGATGAAGGCAGCAGGGCCTCGGCGCTCGCCAAACGGATCAAGAAGGCCGGCATCGACAGCACGATGCTCGACGCGGTCAAGGATGACATGGCGCTGGGGACATCCGCGCTCGTACTCCTGAGCGCCGATGCCGCGCTCGACGCGGTCGCGAACGCGTTCGAGGGGCAGGCCATGGAGCTGATGCGTTCGGACCTGTCGGTCCAGCAGGAGGATCGGCTGAGGGCCGCGTTCAGCAATCGCCCGCAGTAAGCAGGCCGCTAGGGCAGGCGCGCCCCCGCCGTTCGGAATAAGAGTGGTGTTGAACTTACTCCCAGCGCAGGGGGAGGGAGTCGATCCCGTAGATTCCCTGCACGCCGCCTAGCACGGGCTCGGCGGCCAGGGCCAGGCCCGGCATGCGCGGGGCGAGGAAGGCGAGCGCCTCCTCGAGTTCCGCGCGGGCCAGGTTGACGCCGAGGCAGAAGTGCGCGCCGGCGCCGAACGTGAAGAGCTTGGGGTCGCGTTCCGCGGTGATGTCGAAGGTCTCGCCGCCCTGCTCACGGTTGGCCCGCTCGGCGCAGACCGCCACGATCGTGCCCGCCGGGAACCTGATGTCGCGGTGCTCGATGTCCTCTACCGCGATGCGCGCGGTGAACGGGGCGATCGGCTCGAACCTGAGGATCTCCGCAACGGCGGGCTTGGCGTAGCGTTCTGGGTCGGCGGCGAGCAGCTCCCACTGTGCGGGGTGGGCGGCGAACAGCCGCACGGCGTGCGCGAGCTGGCTCTGGGTGGTGTCCACTCCCCCGGCCAGCACGTTGAGCACGAGGTTCACGCACTCGTCGTGGCTGAGCTTGTCGCCCTGCTGCTCCGGGGGGACGACCCCCCGCGCCCCCCGATACGAGCTGCCCTGCTCCTCCGCCGCCAGCAGCGAGCTGATCAGATCGTCGCCTGGGTCGGTCTTGCGATCGTCGAGCAGCCTGGTCACGTACTCCTGGGCCTCGATCGCCGCCCTTTCGATGTCAGGGATCTGGGTGGACAGCGCCTGGATGTCGAACTGGCGCTGCACCATGTTCGACCAGTAGTAGAGCTTCGGCGCGTCGGCTACCGGGGCGCCGAGGACGGCGGCGATCGTCCGGCTCGGGTAGGGCTTGGCGAACGCCTCGACGAATTCGGCGGTCGTCGCCCCGTCGAGCTCATCCCAGATCCGCCGCAGGAACCCGCGCATCACCGGCCGCCAGCGGTCCGCGGCGCGCGGTGTGAACGCGTGGCCGACCAGCGACCGCAGCCGGCGGTGCTTGTCACCGGTGAGGTTCAGGATGTTCGCCTCGATGTGCGCATGCAGCGGGCCCTGCGTGATGCCGAAAAGCTCGGCGATCTGCCGACCGGGGAAGGCGGTCTGGCGGGCGCGGAGGAAGAAGTCGCCGGATTCGGCGTCGAGGACCACGTACGCCAGCGGCGAGTGGGCCAGCCAGCCCCGCTCGCGCGCCGCGGCGAGCAGTTCGTGATAGGTCGCCGGGCCGAAGTCCGGTGAGTTGTAGTCGATCTCCGGCAGGTCAAGCTCGGTCACATCACGCATGACGGTCGATGTTACGCCTTTTAGCCGGCGGCGAGCGCCGTCATCCGCTCGGTGGAAAGGCAGGAGATGAGGCAGCGCTCCTTGGCGTCATTGAGGAGTCGCGCGGTCCAGTCGGTGAACCCGCCGTCGCCTACTTCGTGCTGGCCCTGATCTTGCTCGCCCGGCCGCGGGGCGATGTCGATCCGCAGCGCGCCGCGCTCGTAGTAGCCGCGGGCTCGCTGCCTGGCGGGGTCCTCCTCAATGGTCACCGCGGCCGGGATCGGCGCGAGCGCGGGCAGCACCGTGTCGTCCACGCGTTCTCGCAGCGGCGGGAAGCCGAACACCGTGTAGCTGATCGTGGACAGGCGATCAGGCAGCAGGTCGCTCAGCGCGCTTGCCCAGAATCGCAGGTGGGCGGTGAGCAGGGCGGCCTCCGTGGTTCCCGACCCGCGGTCCCTGGCGCTGCTGACCAGGGTGAACAGCCGGAAGTGCTGGAAGGCGCCCGGCGCGTCGAACGGCTGGCCGCGCAGCACGCGATGGCAGGCCGCCAGGTGCGTGGCGTCCGTTCCTGATCGCTGCCGGCGTTGTGCCGCCTCCAGGGCGAGCACGTTCGTCGGGTCGCTGACCACCTCGGTGCCGCGGGCCGTGGAGATCACCCTGTCCTGGCTGACCGGGCCCAGCGCCGAGCAGACGCCCAGCGGCGCGACCGGGGAAAGGTCGACCCCGGCGAACGTGTCCGGCAACAGGGCCCAGAGCCTCCCCTCCAGCGCCCACACCCGGCGCGGGTCGCTGCCCGCCGGCTGGACGTACCTGTCGTCGCGCCAGCGCCGCATCAGCCGGGCCGGGCTGACCGCCGCCGCCCGGTGGCGGCTCACGTCGAGCAGCAGCGTCTGCAGGTCGGCGGGAGTGAGTTTCTGTTCGAGCGCGTCCCGCGGGCCCCGCGGAGCGGCCTCGACCTGGCGCCACACCCGTGCGGCGGGCTCGGATTCTCTTGGCGCGGTCATGCCGACAGATTGCCAGAAAGGTGGCCGCGGGGCCCATCGAATATCGGCCGCTGTTGTACGGTCTGGAGCGTGAGCGACCCTGACAACGTAGTCGTCCCGTTCGACGAGCTGCCCCGCCTGCCCGGGGCGGGCATTCGGCACTCCTGGCAGGTGTACGGTCCTGGCGACCAGTTCGGGACGCTGAACCGGCTCACAGGACCGGTGGTCGCGGCGGCTGCCGCGACGGTGCGGACCGGCGAGCGGATCGGGCTGAGCTTGCCGCTCGGGCTACCTGACCCGCCGTTCTTTGGCAGGCAGGCGGTCCGGCATACGGTGTTCCCGATGTCGCCGACCGCGTGGGACGACCGGCTCGACGGGTTCTACCTGCAGTGCTCGAGCCAGTGGGACGGCCTGCGACACATCCGCGCCGGAGACGACGGCTTCTACGGGGGCTGGCAGGGCAGCCCGGACAAAGATCCGGGCCCACTGGGCATCCAGCACTGGGCCGGTCGGGGCATCATCGGCCGGGGCGTGCTGATCGACCTGGCAGCGGGCGGCGGATACGACCCGTTCTCCCATGTCGCGTTCTCTGTCTCCGACCTCGAGGCGGCGCTGCTCGCCCAGGGAAGCAGTCTGCGGTTCGGCGACATCGTATGCGTGCGGACCGGCTGGATCGAGAAGTACCTGACAATCGACGAGGCTTTGCGGCGCGAGCTCGCTGCCCGGCTGGTCGACCCGTTCGGCTATACGTGTGCCGGGCTGGCGGGCAGCGAGGACATCAGCCGCTTCCTGTGGAACAGCGGGGCCGCCGCGGTGACCTGTGACAACCCCGCGGTCGAGGCGGTGCCGGTCGACCGTGCGGCCGCTTCGCTGCATCTGCGGCTCATCCCGTGCCTGGGCTTCGCGATCGGCGAGCTGTTTGACTTCGCCGCGCTTGCCGCCGCCTGCCAGCGGGAACGTCGCTATGAGTTCTTGTTCGCCAGCGTGCCGCTCAACGTGGCGGGCGCGGTCGGCTCGCCCGCCAACGCGGTGGCGATCCTGTAGTGGGGCACTTCAGCTAGTGGGGCACTTCAGCGGGGAGGTCCGATGCTGGACTCGTATGACGTGATCGCCTTCGTGCCGGCCGCGGACCTGGACCGGTCAAGCGTGTTCTATGAGCAGGTGCTCGGCCTGCCGCTGACCGAGCGCACGGAATTCGCCCACGTCTTCGACGCGCACGGCACGATGCTCCGGGTCACGGCCGTGCCCAAGGTCGCCCAGCCCGGCTACACCGTCCTCGGCTGGAGCGTCCCCGACATCACCGCCGCTGTCCGCGGCCTGTCCGCCAGGGGCGTCACGTTCCTGCGCTACGACATGATGGACCAGGACGACGACGGCATCTGGCAATCCCCGGGCGGGATGGTGGCCTGGTTCACTGACCCCGACGGCAACACTCTGTCGTTGACCGAATTCCCGCGGCCGTCGTTAACGCTTGCGTCCGACTCCGCACCAGGCCGTCACCTCGGCCGGGGCGCCCGGGCCCGGCAACGGTGCTGGGGGCCGCCACTGCTGTGGCTGTACTACCCCCGGGTCGACGAGGTCGAGCCCGTCGAAGAAGTGACTGACCGCCGCCCGGTCTCGCAATGTCACCTCTTGGACGCGCATCCAGGCGTTCAACCGCCTGATCATCGCTGCCTGCTGCTCGGCGCGGATGTCGCTGGCCGGGTGCGCTATCGCCAGGTAGCTGCCCGCCGGGACGGCCCGCATCAGCCGCGCCACGATCCCGTAGGGATCTTCGGCGTCGGGGATCAGTTGCACGATGATGAGCAGCAGGATGGCGACCGGCTGGCTAAAGTCCAGGGTCGCCGCCGCGACGTCCAGGATGGCGGCGGTGTCACGCAGATCCGCCTCCAGGTAGTCCACGATGCCGTGGCGGCCGCTGGTGAGCATCGCGCGGGCGTGCGACAGCACCACCGGGTCGTTGTCCACGTACACGACGCGCGCGTCCGGGGAGATGGACTGGGCGATCTCGTGCGGGCTGCCGACCGCGGGTAGTCCGGTCCCGATGTCCAGGAACTGGCGGATCCCGCACTCGCCGACCAGGTACCTGACCACGCGGGAGAGGAACGCCCGGTGCGCCCGCACGTCGTCCAGGATCTGCGGATTGGCGGAGATGGCGTGCTCCGCCGCCTGGCGGTCGATGGCGAAGTTGTCCAAGCCGCCGAGCCAGTAGTTGTAGACGCGAGCAGGGTTCGCGTGCTCCCGGTCGAGCCTTGGAATTCCGCCGCCAGGTCCGGACATGAGGTGATCTTAACGGCGGATGGCGCGATGATTCCGGCCTATTCATACGGTCTAACGTTGCGATTGGGCACCGTCGTCGAGGCGCCGCTTTCTGGCGCCGCACATTCATGCCTCATTCATGCTAGGGAGTTCGACATGTCGCTAGTTCGGGTACATAACTGCGCCGTTTCGCTTGACGGGTACGGGACCGGCGAAGGGCAGAGCCTGCAAGCGCCGTTCGGGCACGCGGGCGGGCGGCTGATGGCATGGTTCTTCCCGACCCGCAGCTTCCGCGCGATGCAGGGCGAGTCCGGTGGCAGCACCGGCGTGGACGACGCGTTCGCGAGCAACTGGTCCCCGGGCATCGGCGCGGAGATCATGGGGCGGAACAAGTTCGGCCCGCAGCGCGGACCGTGGGCCGACCACGAGTGGCAGGGCTGGTGGGGTGACGAGCCGCCGTTCCATACCCCGGTTTTCGTGCTCACCCACCATCCGCGGCCGTCGATCGAGATGAAGGGCGGCACGACCTTCCACTTCATCGACGCGAGCCCGGCTTCGGCCCTGGAGGCGGCGCGGGAGGCGGCGGGCGGCCTCGACGTCCGCATCGGCGGCGGACCGTCGACGATCCGCCAGTTCCTGGCCGCCGACCTGATCGACCACATGCATGTCGTGGTCGTGCCGATAGTGCTCGGGCGCGGGGAGCGGCTGTGGGACGGGTTCGAAGGGCTTGAGGAGCGCTTCGACGTGGAGTCGGTGACTTCACCGGCCGGCGTCACCCACCTCACGTTCACGCGGCCCTAGTCCCGGTTGCTTGTGCCGCTGCTGGTCCTGTCGCGACGGCACAACGGGACGCGGCGTTTCGCTGAGCCTGAGGCGATTTCCGCGGTTCGGCCATCGTGGGAACATCGAGGCGTCCGCCCATCGGCGCGCAGGAGGCCGGGATGCCTGACGTACCCAGTGACCCCAAAGACGTGCTGCGGCGCTTTTTCGCGACGTTGAGCACCGGGGACTTCGACGCGATCGGGGAGTTCTTCGGGGACGATTCGGTGTGGATGGTCAACGACGTGGCGCGCGGATTCCCCTCCGAGCGCGGCCGCCGCGCGATCATCGAGGACTTCCTCCAGCCGGTGCGCGAGGGCCTGTTCGAGCCCGGCGACCCGAAGGTCGAAGTCGTCCGCATGATCGGCGAGGGCGACTGGGTCGTAGCGGAGACCGTCGGCCGCGGCAGGCTACGCAACGGGAACACGTACGAGAACTCGTACGTAATGGTCGCGCAGGTCAGCGGCGAGCAGGTCAAGTTCCTGCGCGAGTACATGGACACCGCCTACGCCCACGACATCTCGGAGGGGTCGGCGGAGGCGAGCCAGGAAACGGGCGACCGTTTCGCCGAGCACCTGCGCCGCCTAGGCCACTAGCTGGCCTAGGCGGCCTCGCGTGCCTGTCGCCTTCGCATGAGCCAGTCCGGACGGCGGACGGTCACCGCTCCGCAGAGCACATCGCAGTTGACGACGATCACGGGCGCTCCGGGTGCGGGCTCGCCGCGCAGATCCGAGGACTTGGCGCCGAGGACAGCGCGGCCGGTCAGCCGCACATCGATCCCGTCGGGCACGAAGATGGTCATCGTGCCGAATCTGACCGTCGCGTCGATGGTGGTGACATGCTGGCCGATGATCGCCTGATGCATCTCCAGATGGCAGTCGCCAAGCACCGAGCGGACCACGAGGTGGGGGGGAACGACCCAGGGGCCCTTGCGGGATTCATTGCCCAGCACCGCGGTGATCTCCACGGGAACCGACGCGCCATCGGTTGGCGGCGGTGCGGGAAGATCGGCGGTGAGGCTGATCAGCTCACCGCGGGTACGCGCGACGAGGGCGGCTTCGCTTCGCAGCGAGTACTCCTCCAGGGTGAGCCGTCCCTCAGCGCTGGCCGCGGCGAGAGCCTCGACGGTGTGGTCACGGTCGACATCCGAAGCACGTACCGGACTGTTCCCGCTCTGTTCGTGCTCACTGTCAAGTCCCAAAGTCGCCTCCCGGGCTGGGTTAAACGCTCGGCGACCTCGGCGGGCGCCGCGGCCCGCGCCGATCGCTGTCGATAACAGCTGCTGTAGCTCATAGCATATAGACGATGGAGGCACAGTCGGCGATGCGGCGGCTCACGGCCGATCCTGGATTCCTGCTGTCCCGAGTGGGCGCCGCCGTCCGGGCTGGCTTCAAGGAGGTGCTCGCCGGATGGGGGATCCGCCCCCTGCAGTACGTGATCCTCTTGGTCCTCGACGCCGTCGGCGGAGCCTCCCAGCAGGAGCTGTGCGCGGCCGCGGGCATCGACAGCGGCAACATGGTGGAGCTGCTCGATGGCCTGGAGGCACTGGGTTACGCCAGACGGGCGCGGGATCCCCGAGACCGCCGGCGTTATGTGGTGACGATGACCCAGCGCGGGCAGTCGGCCCTGGCGGAGCTGCGTCAGGCCGTCGGGCAGTACACCACTGGCTTTCTCAGCCCGCTCACCGAGCCTGAGCGCGAGCGGCTGGCCAGCATCCTCGGCAAGCTGTACGTGACCACGGCCGAAGGCCGGCGACGTGGCGGGTGACCCGGCGGGCCCGGGCGGCAAGGGTTCCTGTGCGGGTCAGCAGCATCGCGATCGACAGGAAGATCAGGCCATCAGTGACGGGGACCGTGGGAATTCCGGGCCGACATGCTGGCTAGGCGAGGATCGTCCAGCTATGGGCCGGGACCAGGAGCGGGTCGTCTGGTGTGACGGCCGACTCGGGCGTTTCCGCGATCGCTAGGCCGGCCGGGTCCACCGGGAAACGATACGGATCGTCACCGGTGTTGAGCAGCAGCAGTATGCCGCCGCCGTCCTGGGACGCCGCGGAGCCGGGGAACGCGCAGGACGACACGACGCGCAGCGCGATCGCTGACGGCACCAGGTGCTCGGTGATCGTCCGGGCGCGGGTCAGCCACGGGTGCCGGCGGCGGAACCCGATCAGCCGCTGGTGCAGGCGGTAGTACCGCCAGCCGTCCGGCAGCAGGTCCGCCGGGGAGGCGGGAAAAGGGGGGCGTATCTCATCGTCACCGCCCTCCCGGTGCTCCTTCAGGCCGCGGAACCCCTGCTCGTCCCCGTAGTAGATGCTCGGCACACCGCCCGCGCAGAACAGCACAGCCAGCGCGTGCCCGAAGTGCCTGTCGTCGTTCAGCGCCGTGGCCAGCCGGGTGACGTCGTGGTTGCCGGCGAACGTCTGCGCGTGCACGCCGTCGAGGAAGTCGTTGTGCCGGCGCAGCGCGTGGTCGAGCTCGAAGAAGTTCCTGTCGTTGAGCGAGGACCAGATCGCCTTCCACACCTCGTACTGGGTGATCGAGTCCAGCCCGCTTTCCGCCGCGTAGGCGGCGTAGTCCCCGTGGATCATCTCACCGAGGAACCACGCGTCAGGAAAGGTCTCCCGCACCGCGGGCAGCGCCTTGCTCCAGAAGCTCGGCGGCACCGCGTACGCCGCGTCCAGCCGCCAGCCGGCCGCCCCGCGGCCCAGCCAGTAGTTCATCACCTCGATGACGTAGCCGAGCACCGCGGGCTCGTCGTGGTCGAACTCGACCAGATGATGGTGGCCCTCGAAGACCGCGAAGTCGCCGCGGTCATGGTCGCGCTTGAACCACCGCGCCGCCGGCGTGCCCGGGCCGCCGTTGACGGCGGCCTGGAACGCGGGAAACCCGCGGCCGACGTGATTGAACACCCCGTCAAGGATGATCCGCAGGCCACGCTGGTCGGCGGCGGAGACCAGCGCGTCGAAGTCGTCCTCGTCACCGAGCCGCGGGTCGATCCTGAAATGGTCGACCGTGTCGTAGCCGTGTGTCTGTGACGCGAACACCGGCCCGAGCAGCAGCCCCGAACACCCCAGTTCCACCGCGTAATCCAGCCACGCCGCCAGTCGCCGCAGCCTGCGGGTGACCGGCTCGTCCCGTGGCCCGGCCGCCCGTTCCGCACCGGCGAAGCCAAGCGGATACACGTGCCAGAAGACGGCGTGATCGACCCAGGAGGCCACCCGCCCTACGGTACCGGCTCCGGTCAGCCGGCGGGGAAGAAGTCGCTCATCGGCACGGCGGCGGCCTAGTTGCCGGCCAGTGGCTCGATGACGATCGTCCGGTACGGCGCGGCCAGCCGGGCCAGGTCGTCGGGATCGGCGGTTTGCACGATACCGCCACCCGCTTCGACCGCGACTGCGACAGGATGCGCATCCGCGAACAGCGCGGAACTCGCGCCAGCCTCGGCGAGAAGTGCGCCAATGAGGCGCGCCAAGCGTCGATCGGTGTCGCGAAGCAGCAGACCGTCCCCCGATTCCCGGGCCAGGAGCGCGTCGAGCGCCTGATTACGCCCGGCTCCCCGGTACAACTCGGCGAGGGTTCCCGTCGCTATCGCTACCTCGCGGCGTAGCCTGCGCGCGGCTTCCATGGCGCGCCGGACCTTCCGTTCCGCCGGATGCCGCGGATCAAGCAACGCATTTACAGCCTCGGCATCAAGCACTAGGCGCATCAGCCGGCCCTGAGTTCGCCGGACTCCTCCGCCACACCGCCGAGCAGGCGCATGTAGCGCGCGATCTCGGCCTCGTCTTCAGGGGAGTCCAGCCTGCCCCGCTCCAGCGCCAAGTGGTCGAGCAGCTCCCCTAGCGCCTGCTCGCGTTTGCGCCTAGCGAACTCCGCGCGCAAGGCCGAGTTGACCTCGGCGGACAGGGTTGTGCCGCCCTCGGATTCAAAGGCAGCGACCAGGTCCGAGTCGAGGGTGATAGAAACCTTGCGCTTAGCCGATGCGGTCATACCTTTATCCTACCATGGTCGCCTTCGCCGTTCACCGGGCGGACAGGACGACTACGAGGATGAGGATCGCGCCGCGCCGTTCGGGATAACAGGAAAGAGAACCGGAGCCGGTGCCGCGGTGAAGCTCAGACGCGGTGCATTAGTGTCGGGCTGTGCTTGATGGGCTGGCCGACCCTTTTGAGACCGCCGCGCTGCGGGAGCGGGTCCTGACTGCCTGGGCGGCGTCGCCAGCGCGGTTCCGCGAGGACGCCAACGCCGAGGACGACTACGCGCTCGGCGGGTACCGGGACCGGGTCGTAGTGGAACTCGCGCAGAACGCGGCGGACGCTGCCGCGCGCGCGGGAGTGCCGGGGCGGCTGCGCCTGACGCTTCGTGACGGGACTCTTGAGGCGGCGAATACGGGTGCGTCGCTCGACGCCACCGGGGTCGAGGCTCTGGCGACGCTGCGTGCCTCGGGGAAGCGCGGGGCCGGGGCGCCGGAGGGGACGGTGGGGCGGTTCGGCGTCGGTTTCGCGGCGGTGGTGGCGGTGAGCGAGGCGCCGCGGATCTGTTCGGTCACTGGGGGGGTGCGCTGGTCGCGGACGGAGACGCGCGACCTGGTCGGGCAGATCCCGTCGCTGGCCGCGGAGCTGGCGGTGCGGTCGGAGCACGTGCCGGTGCTGCGGCTGCCGTTTCCCGACGACGGGGTGCCGCCGGACGGGTACGCCACGGCGGTGACACTGCCGCTGCGCGATGCCGATGCCGCGCGACTCGTGGAGCGGCTGCTGGCGGAGACGGGGCCGGCGCTGCTGCTGGCGCTGCCGGCGCTCGCGGAGGTGTCGATCACGATCGGCGACCGCACGCGGGTGCTCACGGCCGAGCACCACGGCGACGAGGTGACGATCACGGAGGACGGCGTGCCCAGCCGGTGGCGTACCTCGCTCTCCGACGGGCTGGCCGATCCCGCGCTGCTGGCCGACCGGCCAGCGGAGGAGCGGCATGGTTCGGGGCCGGTGCGGTGGTACGTGCGGTGGGCGGTTCCTGTCACGGGTCCTGTCGTGGGCGAGCTGGACGTGCCGACCGGACGGCTGCCCGCGGGGGTGGGCGCGGTCGTGCACGCGCCGACGCCGACGGACGAGCCGCTCGGGTTGCCCGCGCTGCTGCTGGCCTCTTTCCCGCTCGGCTCCGACCGGCGGCACGTCGCGCCCGGTCCGCTCACCGAGTTCCTCACTGAGCGGGCGGCGCAGGCGTACGCCCGGCTGCTGCCCGCCCTGGCGCCTGGCCCAGGGCTGCTAGACCTGGTCCCCGGTCCCGTCGCGCGGGGTCAAGTCGACGCGCGGCTGCGCGCCGCGATCGCCGCGCTGCTCCCCGAGGTCCCATTCCTGCCCGCCGCGGAAGTGTCGGCGCCGCGGGTCAGACCGAAGGACGCAATCGTGCTCGAGACCGCTCGCACCGGGCTGGTCGACTTCCTCGCCCCGGTGTTCCCCGGCCTCGTCGGCGGGCCGACGCGCCATCAGGCCTACCAGTGGCTGGGGATGCGGCGGCTGTCGCTCGCCGAACTCGCCGACTCGCTGGCTTCGCTCGACCGTCCCCCGTCGTGGTGGCGGCTGCTGTACGACGCCCTGGCCGAGGCGGACCCGCGCGAGATGAGCGAACTCGGCGCGCTGCCGGTGCCGCTGGCCGACGGACGGCTGGTGCGCGGCCCGCGCGGCCTGCTGCTGCCAATGTCCGGGATCACCCGCCCGGACCGGCTCGCCCTGCTCGGACTGCGCGTGGTGCACCCGGACGCGGCGCACCCGCTGCTGGCCAGGCTGGGCACGGTCGAGGCCACGCCGCGCGGCGTGCTGGCGCACCCGGCCACCCAGGCGGCCGTCGAGGCCTCGGCTGACGAGGCGGATCCGGCGTCAATCGCCGACGTGGTGCTGGATTTGGTCGCCGCCGCGGCGCCGGAGCCCGGCGAGTACCCGTGGCTCGCCGACCTGTCGCTGCCCGGCGCGGACGGCGACTGGTACGCGGCGGACGAACTGCTGCTGCCGGGCCGGGAGCTGGCCTCGCTGGTGGGTGAGGAAGCGCCGTTCGGCACGGTCCGCGCCGATCTCGCCGCGCGCTACACAGACGCGGCGCTCGAGGCGGTGGGGGTGCTCGGGTCGTTCGGCCTGGTGACCGCGCGGGACGCCGACCTGGGCGATCCCGACCTCGACGTGGACGGGGCGGCGGAGTGGGCGGCGGATGTGCGGGCTCGGCTGGCGCCCGGCCCGGTCCCGCCGGTTGTTCCTGAGCTCCTCGCCGTCCGCGACCTGGAGTTCGTCGACCCGGCCCGGTGGCCGCGGGCGCTGGAACTGCTCGCCGGGCCGCCGCTGCGGGCGGCGCTGGTCGAGCCGACCCGGGTGCTGCTCGCGGACGGCCGCTACGCGGACGTGCCGTCCTACACGGCGTGGTGGCTGCGCCGCCATCCGGTGCTCGGCGGCCTGCGGCCTTCTGACGTGCGCGCCGGGGACGCTGATCCGCTGCTCGCGGGGCTGTATGACCTGGCCGGGCCAGACGCCGCCGGCGTGCTCGCGGACGCGGCGGTCGCCCGCGCGCTCGGGGTCAGGACCTCGCTCGGCGAGCTGCTCGCCGAGCCGGGCGGGCCGGACGAACTGCTTGACCGGCTGGCCGACCCCGCGCGGGCCGTGTCACGTGGCCAGCTGCGCCTGCTCTGGGCCGCGCTCGCCGCCGCTTTCGCGGCCGACGCCGCCGTCACGCCACCGGACCAGGTGCGGGCGGTCCGCGGCGACTCCGTCGTCGTCGTCCCCGCGGACGAGGTCATGGTGCTGGACGCGCCGGACCTGTGGCCGCTGGCGGCGGACACGCCGCTCGTGCTGGCGCCGTATGAGCTGGCGGCCGACCTGGCCGACCTGCTCGACGTGCCGCTGGTATCTGAGGAGATCGCCGGCCGCGTGTCGGCGCCGGGGCGGCGCCTGGCTGTCCCGGCGATCGCGCGCGAGGTGCTGCCGGACGCTCTGGAGTCCTACGAGGCGCATGAGACGCTCCTGGTGGACGGCGTCCGGGTGCCCTGGCGGTACGCCGACGGGGTACTGCACGCGGAGGGGGGCGCGGAAGTCCCGGCTTCTCCCGCTTCGCTGGCGGCCCTGGCGGCCCCGGCCGGACTCGCCAGCGGGCTGGCGTGGGCGGCTGGCCAGTGGCCGGCGCGGCACCTGCTGGCCGGCCTGCTCACCGACCCGGCCGCCAGCGCGCGGCAGCTCGCCGAGGCGGACCTGGATCCGGCGGGTTTAATAGGCAGGGGGTGCGATGGCCGCGACGGTGCTAGTGGTTGAGGACGAACGCAAGCTGCGCGACTTCATCAGGTCGTACCTGGAGAACGCGGGGTTCGTCGTCCTGTCGACGGGGTCGGGCGCCGAGGCGATCAGCGTGGCGGCCGCCGCCACGCCTGATCTCGTCGTACTCGACCTTGGCCTGCCCGACGTGCCGGGCGAGACCGTTATCCGCGAGCTGCGTGCCGTGCCTTCCGCGGCCCCGCGCATCCTGCTGCTGACCGCGAAGAGCAGCGAGGAAGACCGCGTGCGCGGGCTCGAGCTCGGCGCCGACGACTACGTGACCAAGCCGTTCAGCCCCAGGGAACTGGTGCTGCGGGTGCAGGCTATCCTGCGGCGCGGCGGCCCGGCCGCGGAGACGGGAGTCGCGCGGTTCGGCGACGGCGAGCTCGTGATCGATGAGCCGCGGCGCCTCGTGCTGGTCCGCGGCGCGGCGGTCGAGCTCACCCCCACGGAATGGGGCCTCCTCGTGGCGCTCGCCACCGTTCCCGGGCGGGTGTACTCACGGTTCGAGCTGATCAACCGGGTGCGCGGATACGAGTTCGAAGGCTACGAGCGGACCGTCGATTCGCACGTGAAGAACCTGCGCCGCAAGATCGAGGCCGATCCCGGCAACCCGCGCATCGTCCAGACGGTGCTTGGCGGCGGTTACCGGCTGGGCCTGACCCGCGATGACTAAGGGCGACACGCTCGGGCTGCGGCTGGCGCTCACCTTCCTGGCCGTGGCCCTCGCGGCGGTCGCGCTGCTGGCCGGCCTGACCGCCGCTCTCGCCGCGGGCGACGTCTCGTCGCTGGCTGACCGGCAGCGTACGGACCTGGCCAACGCGATCGCGGTCGCGGCGGGCTCGGCGTGGGACCGCACCGACAGCTGGGCGTCCGCCGATCTGTCCCCGGTTCTCGACCTGGCCCAGCGCACCGGCCTGAGTCTGGAGATCCGCGACGCCACGGGCCGCGTCGTGGCCTCGTCGCCGGGTTTCGCCGCGTCGACTGGACCGCGGGCGAGCGCGGATGTGGCGGTCAGGGATCAGCGGCCCGGCGTGGTCCTGGTCACGTCCACCGGTTCCGGGCTCGGCGGCGCCGACGACGCGCTGCGCACCAGTCTGCTGCGGGCCATCGCCGGAGCGGCCGGCCTGGCGGCGCTGCTGGCGCTGCTCACCGGCGTTCTGGTCGCCCGGCGGATCACCCGGCCGATCGCGCGGCTCATCGCCGTGACCAGGTCCATGGCGGCGGGCGACCGCGCGTCACGGGCAGGCGACGTGCGGGGGCTGGGGGAACTGCGCGACCTGGCGGCGTCCTTCGATCAGATGGCGGAGACCCTGGACAGGGAGGACCAGATCCGCCGCGACCAGGTGACCACCGTGGCGCACGAGCTGCGCACGCCCATCGCCGTGCTGCAAGCCGGCCACGAGGCCATGCTCGACGGGATCACCGAACCCACCCCCGAGGAGCTTTCCTCGCTGCGCGACGAGGTGCTGCGGCTGGCGCGCATGGTCGGCGACCTGCAGACGCTCGCCGCCGCCGACGCGGCCGCCCTGCATCTGGCGCGGCAGCGTTGCGACCTGGCGGATATCGCCGCGGACGCGGCCGACAGCCTCGCCCGCAGGTTCGAGGCGGCGTCCGTCACGCTCGACAGGGAGCTGGCCGCGGCCGCGGTGCTCGGCGACCCGCGCTGGCTTCATCAGCTCGTCACCAACCTGCTGACCAACGCGCTGAAGTTCACGCCATCCGGCGGCGAGGTCACCATCCGCACCAGGTCCGCCGGATCCAACGCGGTGCTTGAGGTCGCCGACACCGGTGTCGGCATCCCGGCCGGCGACTTGCCCCGGATCTTCGACCGGTTCTGGCGCGGACCCTCCGCCGCGCAGATCTCCGGCAGCGGCATCGGGCTCGCGGTCGCCGCCGAGCTAGCGCAGGCGCACGGCGGCGAGCTGACCGCCGCGAGCGCCGAGGGCGTGGGCACCACGATGACGCTCACGGTCCCCCGGGCGTGACCACGCGGTGCTAATCGACCGTGGCCCGTTTGACGCACTCCGGGCAGTACCGGGCCTCGGGCTCGAGCAGCAGCGTGGTGGTCGGGATCGATGCCCCGCACTGCTCGCACCTGCCGTAGCCGCCCGCCGAGAGCCGGGCCAGCGCCTCCTCGGTGTCGCGGAACGCGCGCCTGGCGACAGTGGCGTCCCGCATCAGCCGCTTGAGCTCCCGGGTCTCGCCTGCGCCGTCCGGGCCGGTCGGTCCGCCTGGTGTGTGGCGGCTGGCCGAACGCGCCGCCTCATCGTGGTAGGCGAGGGAGAGCTCGGTGAGCGTGCCAAGTCGCTCCTCCCAGCGTGCCTCCAGCAGGGAGCGCCAGGCCGGGGATGCCATGCCGCGGGCGGTTCTGGTCGCGATCATGATGACGTTCAACCACCGGAGTCAGCCGGCATCGCCGGCTGACTCCGCGGCCGCGGGACCAGTCCCGCCGGCATCGGCTCATGGCGCGGTGATGGCACCGGTCGCGGCGGCAGCACCCAGCGCATCGCTTCCGTGCCATCGAGCAGGTCCAGGCGACGCAGCGTGGCCGGCAGCGTTTCCGCCTGGCTCGTGTGGGCGGCCGCGGCGGACTTCTGGATCGCCCGGGCGGTGTCAGCGTCGGCGCCGAGGTCGATCACCCAGGCGCCGCGAGCGTCGGGTGTGGTGTGCCCGGCGACCGGCACGCCCGCCCGCGCGGCGGCGGCCCGTGCGGCGACGGTGACGGTGTAGTCGTCGCGGTCGCCCGCTTCCGGTGCGATGATCAGCAGCAGGTCCGGCCTGTGCTGGCGGATCGCGCGAGAAATCCGGTCGGTGAGCTCGGCCATGGGCTGGCGGTAGAGTCCGCCGTCGGGATAGCTGGCGACCGTGAGGTCGAAGACGCCCAGGACCGAACAGGCCAGCTGCAGCTCCCACGGTCGGATGGCCTCGAGCCGCGCGGCGGCGGCGTTTCCCGTGCCGCCTTCGCCGCGGGTCAGGCACAGCAGGCTCAGGGACGCGCCGGCCCGGCGGAAGGCGAACAGCAGCCCGCCTAGGTCTTCCGATTCCATGCCGGGCCGTGCCGTCACGGCCAAGACGCTGGGGGCCATGGGCAGCGTTCCTGCCGGGGACGCTCCGGCCAGGTACGGGGAATTAGTGGCTGGGGCGATGGTCATCATTTCCTCCTGTTTGCTTCTCTGTCCTCACTATCGCTGGTACGCGTGAGATAGCTGTGAATCGAAGATGGAGACGAGATGGAAACGACCGCGTCTTCACAACCGTCCAGGACCGGCTGGTCGGGGGGATGTTGGCGAGGATGTTGGCGTAGACGTGGCCGGCGGGATGTTGGCGTTGAAGTGGAAGAGATTGCCAGGGTCGTATTCGGCTTTGATCATGGACAGACGCTCATATTTGGCGGCGCCGTAGCTGCCGCGGACGGCCTCGCGTGAGTGCTCGGCCGTGGCGTTGATGTAGCCGTCACCGTCGTTGATGGCGTGCGTGCTCAGCGCCCGCCAGAAGTCGCGAACCCACAGGCCATCGGCGACATGCAGGCCGACATCGGGCGCGAGGCCGACGAGGAACGCCGCGTACCGCGGTGACCGGCCGCCGCTGAATGCCGTCGCATCGTCGCTGACCTGGCTATACGCACCGTCGAGTCGATAGAACAGCAGCGCCGACATGGGTGAGTTCTTGCGCGGGACGTGCTCGGTAATCGTCTCGATGACCGGTCCGGAAAGGTCCGCGATGTACGCGCCCCTGTCGTAGGAATACAGTCCCCAGGGGTTGGACTCGTCGAGCAGCTTTTGCAGTTCGACGTACGGCATCTCGGTGACAAGGTCGAAGAGCGGCGGGAGGGTGTCCCTGACCTGGGTGACGAGCCGCTCGTGCTCGCGTTCCTGACCGAATCCGGCCACGAGCAGTGCGTACCCCGGCGTCAGGCGGTGCCGGGGCGGAACGAAAGGCGCCGACGGCGCGTTCACGGCCGCGAGCACGGCGTTGAGGTCGGGCGGGAGGGCCGCGGTGACGTCGCGGGCCAGGCGCAGCGCCTCCGCGCCCTGGTCCAGACCCCAGAAGAACAGCGCGAACCGCACCGCCGAGTCCACCTGATGCAGCTGGAACTCGAAGCTGGTCACGACGCCGAAGTTCCCCCCGCCGCCGCGGATCGCCCAGAACAGGTCCGGATGCTCGTCAGCGGCCGCATGCCGCACCCGTCCCTCTGCGGTGACCACGTCCGCCGAGATCAGGTTGTCGATGCTCAGGCCGAACTTGCGGGTCAGCCATCCCATACCGCCGCCCAGGGTCAGCCCTCCGACACCGGTGTGACTGACCAGCCCGGCGGGCACGGCGAGCCCGTGGGCCTGGGTGGCCGCGTCCAGGTCCGCTAGCAGGGCTCCGCCGCCGACCCGTGCCCGCCGGGCGCGCGGATCGACCCTGACGGCGTTCATCGAGCCGAGGTCGATCACTATGCCGTCATCGCAGACAGCGGTGCCCGCGGTGGCGTGCCCGCCGCCGCGCACCGCCACGTCGAGGTGACGCCCACGGGCGAAGGCGATCGCCGCCACCACGTCCGGCGTCGAGGTGCACCGGGCGATGACGGCCGGGCGGCGGTCGATCTGCGCGTTCCACACCCGTCGCCTGTCATCGAAGCCTGGATCGCCGGGCGTGAACACGAGTCCGTCCATAGCCACGCGCAGTCCTGTGATTCCCTCGATGGGTTGCGCTGTCATGGCTGGTCTCCTCTCCCAGGCGCCGGCGTGGATCGCCGCGTCGTCGTGAGCCCAGCTGATCAGCCGCGCGTGCAAGCCCGGTACGGAACTTGTGGAGATGGCGTGAAGGGGCGCCGCGAGGTTCAGCCGAAGACGCGGCCGGTGTAGGCGGCCCTCGGGCGCAGCAGGACGCCGGTCTCGTACGCCTCCAGGGCGTGCGCGATCCAGCCGGCCGTGCGGGCGACGGCGAAGATCGCCTCGCCGGCGCCGCGGACCATGCCGCATGATGAGGTCATCGTCGCGACCGCGAAGTCGATGTTGGGCTCTGGCAAAGACCGCCGCCTGACCTCGCCCAGGATGGCGTCCGCGATGGCGAGCTTGCGCGACTTCGGCGCCGCGCGGCGGACCAGGTCGAACAGCAGCTGGCCGCGCGGGTCCGCGCCCCGGTAGATGAGATGCCCGAATCCCGGCACCCGCTCTCCCCGGCGCAGCAGGTCGCCGACCACGCGCGGAGCGTCCGCGGGGCCGGTCGCCGCGGACAGCAGCGTCTCCACGCCGAGCGACGCACCGCCATGCAGCGTCCCGCTCACCGCGCCGAGGCCGGTCGCTACCACGGCGTACGGGTCGGCCCGCGCCGACGCGGCGGCCCGGGCGGCGAGGGTCGAGGCGGCGAGTTCGTGGTCGGCGAGCAGCACGAGCGCGGCGGACAGCGCCCGCAGCATCGCCCGCGAGGGGGCGCGGGGACACAGCCTCGCCCATAGCCGCTCCGCCACGGGTGCCTGGGCCGACGGGGGCGTCTGGGACGCCTGGGCCGACGGGGGCGCCTGGGCCGACGGGGCGGGCAGGCAGTCGATCATGCCGGCGATGATGGCGCGGGCGGCGGCCACGACCGCGGGGAGGTCGAGCTGCAGACGCAGCGGGTCGGTCGCCGCCATCGCCGGGACGATCACCTGCAGGCGCTCGAGCGGCAAGGTCTGCGGCGGCAGCGCGGACTGAGCGGCCCGCCCGACGGCTAGGGCGGCGGCCGGCGCGAGCCACGCCGCGTAACCGGGTCGGCCGGCCGTTCCAGCGCGGCCGGCTGGTGGCAGCCCGCCCGTCCACAGGAGCATCGCGACGTCCTCGAAGGGACGGGTCCTGGCGAGTTCGATGACGTCGAGGCCGCGGTAGCGCAGCCGGTCGCCGGTGATCTCGGTGATCCCGGACTCAACGGTGATGTCGATGGTGCCGGGCGGGCGCCGCGGACGGCCGCGCCTGGCCAGGCGCTCGATCTGGTCGGCGTCGAACAGGCTGCCCCTGCCATCGGCGCCGCGTGTCCTCGTCAGGGTGCCGCGACTGACATAGGCGTACACGGTGGCGGGTTTGACGCCGAGGCGGCGCGCGACCTCGGCGGCGGTCAGGAAGGAGGGCATGAAGCGGACACTCTCCCGGTGTGCATGGTTGACTAAAATCAATGTTGATTACTTGCGAGTCATATTGTCAATCTTGACGTATGCCTCAGATTCACTTCCTCGACGTGACCAACAGGGACGGCGTGCAGACCGCGCGGACCGGCCTGTCCAAGTTCGGCAAGATCATGGTCAACTTCTACCTAGGCCGCCTCGGCGTGGCGCAATCCGAGATCGGCTTCCCGTTCCTGTTCCACGAGGCGCCTTACGTGCGGGCGTGCGTGGCGCTCGGGGACGCGGGGGCGTTCGGCCGCCTGCGGCTGTCGGGCTGGTGCCGCGCGGTGGTCAGCGACGTGGCGGCGGCCGCCGACGTGGTGCCCGAAGGGCCAGGACTTCGGCACTACAACCTGTCGATCTCCACATCGGACCAGATGATCGCGCACAAGTTCCGCGGGAAGCTCGACCGCGCCTCGATCATCACGGAGATGACCGCCGCGGTGCGGGCGGCCAGGGCGGCCGGCGCCGAGACGATCGGGGTCAACGCCGAGGACGGCTCGCGGACCGACGACGGGTTCCTGCTCGAGTTCGCCCTTGCCGCGAAGGATTCGGGCGCCACCCGCGTCAGGTATTGCGACACGATAGGCGGAGAGACGCCGGGGCGGATCAGGGAGCGGTTCGCCAAGCTCGCCTCCGCCGCCGGCCTGCCGGTCGAGACGCACTGTCACAACGACCTGGGGATGGCCGTGGCGAACTCGCTCTCCGGCGCCCTCGGTGACCTGGACGCCGGGCACGACGCCTGGATCAACACGTGCGTGAACGGGATCGGCGAGCGGGCCGGCAACGCGGACCTACTGTCGTGCATCCTCGCGGTGCGGCACGGCTTCGGCCTCGAGGACGCGGCGACGCGGATCGGCGACGAGCTGGACCTGTCATGGGCGCGGCGGTTCGCGCTGTGGGCGAGCTACGCGTTCGGCCAGCCGCTCCCGCCGGCCTGGCCGGGAACCGGGCGGAACGCGTTCGCGCACGAGTCGGGCATTCACGCCGACGGCGCCCTGAAGGACCGCGCCAACTACGAGCTTTACGACGATTCGGCCCTCGGCCCGTTCCCGCATGACTGGTACGCCCGGGAAGGACGGGTCGTCCTCACCGGCGAATACGGCGGCAAGGCCGGATTCAGGCACGTGCTCGACGGGCTCGGGATCGAGGTCGCGCCCGGGGACGAAGACCTGGTGTTCTCTTTGGTGCAGCTGTGCGCCTCCGCGACCGGCAAGCCCCTCACCGACGACGAACTCCGGCTCATCGCCGGGTACCCGCACCAGCTCGCCCCGCTCTACCCGGGCATGGTCCGGCCCACATGATCTCCTCCCGCCACTCGAGACCCTGACGCCACCGAGAATGCCCTCGCTGGCGTTGGCCCCAGCAGATGAATGTCCCGTTCAGCTTGCTATTGGCAGTTGAATGGGCCTTTCATCCGGGCACGGTAGCTGCCGGCAAGGAGGTTGGGGCCGAAGACCCGCACAGCTGGTTCCACACTGACGGGTGGGGTCCTAGTTGCACGGCGGGCACGAGAGGGGTGCACGGTAGGCGCGAGACGGGTGGCGCGGGGCGGGAGGCGGTTGCACGGCGGGCACGAGAGGGGTGCACGGTAGGCGCGAGACGGGTGGCACGGGGCGGGAGGCGGTTGCACGGCGGGCGCCAGGCGGCTGGCGCGGGG
>Ga0210390_10000705_pt1 | contig 34823 bp, 35 predicted proteins | sample IncBWH11OmetaG_FD_161050 | JGI IMG/M metagenome (GOLD analysis project Ga0210390, IMG submission 161050) | Forest soil microbial communities from Barre Woods Harvard Forest LTER site, Petersham, Massachusetts, United States - Inc-BW-H-11-O ...
GAGGCGAGATTGGAGATGCGGGCACGGTGGACTTTGCCTCCTCCGTTTCATCTGCATCGCCGTAAACGTCGATAGTGCCGAGTTTCATTTCCAGATCCGGGTTGCCGGTCGGCCCGGTTGAATAAGCATTCGTGATGAAAATGGCCGCCGGTCCTTTGGACGGCCCTTGCACGATAAATTCCGCCCGGCCAGCCGGAGGCACCAAAATGGTGGTTTCAAACCTGGGCTTGGCCAAGGGATAGCCGTCGAGAGCGATCAATTGCAGCTTCTGCGGCACACCGTCAAACTGCACCTGCAACGGCATGAAATCCTGGATGGTCGCATTTGCCACCCGCCAGAACTGCTTTTCGTTAGGCTTCATTTCGATGATCCCCGAAGGAGATCTTCCGAAACCCGCGATATCGAAGTTGGTGGATAACTCGTACGGTCCGGGCACCCAGGGAACCAGGTATTGCTGGCGGATCACGAACACGCGCTCGGCAAGTCCAGCCACCTCGGGGCGAATCTTCTCAATCCCTTCAACAATCAGCGCGCCCGCAGCCCCGCCGTTTACCTGAAATTCGGTAAACCCGTGGATATGCGGATGGTACCAATACAGTCCCGGCGGTTCGTTCTTCGGAATCTGGATGTTGAATTCAAACGCCGGTTTGCCCGGCTGAATCAATGTCGTGAGCACATCGTCCTGATGGCAGATCGGGGGAACATTCAGGCCGTGGAAGTGAACGTTGGTCGAAGACACCGTGGGCGTTCCCGCGTCCCCGCAAGTCTGGCCAGACGGGGACATGAAACCCATGGGACTCATCCCTCCGGAGTCGTCGCTCTCGATTTCGTCTTTCACTTTGAGCAGCAGTTGATCGCCCGGATTGAGTCGCAATGTCGGTGCTTCGACGTCACCCTTGTCCGTTTTGTAGTTGTAGCAATAATGCGTGTAGCCGCTAGTGTCGACGGAATGCCGCATGATCAATTCGGCATCAAGAACGCCGTTCACACTGTTGAGACTCAGAGCGTCCTGGACCACGGCACCGAGGTCGGGGCGCGCGGGACACTGTGCCGCCAGCCTTTGGAAGGCAAAGCCGCAGGTCAGAATCATAAGCAAATATCTGGGACGCATAGTCATGCTCCTCACTAGAACGGCGGCGGCGGAAAGACTCCAATCGACAGCAGCCCTGGACGGTCAAAGCCGCCCGCGATGCCTTTGCCGCCGCTGGCTACCCTTTTTTTCATGGTCAGGGGGCCAGCCGTCCCGACCGTGCAGAAAGTAATCCCTAAAGAAAAAAGTCCGGGCGCGTCATCATTGGTAACGACGTAATGCGTTTTGCCAGCACTCTCGGCCAACCCACCTGCCATGGAAAGCCCCACGAACGCCGCGGTCACGCGCGACAACCAAGAAACAGACATCCTCATAATTTTGCCTTGCGTGCAAACAAAGGCGGCCCGATCAATCTAGCCAGAAGGGAGTCCTGCAGTTTACTCACCAACACCTGCCTCCGTGAGAATCAACTTCACAGTTGAAAATGTTTGCGGAAAAGCGGCAAACTGTCCACTCTTCAACCGGTGCTGGGTAGCCCAAGCCTCCGGCGCGAGCGCAAACTGGTGGGAAAACTATACACCAGGAAACGAACTACTACTCCACCTAGGAGTCTCGTAATTTGTTTAAGGCACGGGCGCCGTATTTCATTGCCAACAGCGCTGGGAATTTGCTACGATTGGCACCCTGCGCCTTGCTCCCAGCGCCGTAAATGCTATCGGTTGCAGCACTCCAAGAAAGGTGATCTATGCCAAAGAAACTATCTCTTGCGATACTCATTCTTCTGCTCTCAGCCTCCGGCGTTTTACACGCACAGACGTTGCAGACACTTGTTCACCAGCCGCCGGACGGCATCGGAATAAGTTTTCTGTTGACCGATGGCACGGTAATAACCCAGGGCAACGGTGAGTCCGACTGGGCCATGCTTACTCCTGACAACAAGGGAAGCTATCTCAATGGAACCTGGAAGTCGATTGCCAGTCTGCCCTCAGGATACGTGCCCGATGCGTTCGCTTCGGCCGTGCTGGCCGATGGCCGAGTAATCATTGAAGGCGGCGAATATAACAATAACCAATTTGCGTTTACTAACCTGGGTGCAGTTTACGATCCGGTGAAAAATACCTGGACGGCGCAGAAGCCGCCTGCCGGGTGGGGCTTTATTGGGGATTCTCCTTCTGCGGTTTTGCCGAACGGAAAATTCCTGTTGGGAAGCAAGTTTGACAAGCGCGATGCCGAGTTGGATCCCACTACGCTAACGTGGACCAGCGTCAGTTCAGCGGGCAAGTTCGACCGCAACGCTGAAGAGGGCTGGACGCTCATGCCCGACGGGACAGTCTTGACCTACGATGTGACCAAAGCTCCACACGCGGAGAAATACGATTCCACACAGCAAAAATGGATCAGCTTAGGCAGCACGATTGTCGATTTGCACTCGCCGACGACTGTCCAAGGCTGCATCCCTTACGGGAAAACCGGGTGCTATTATCCGCCGGGAGAAGTCGGCCCAGGAATCCTTCGGCCTGATGGCACGGTGCTCGCCACTGGCTCAGGATCGAATGGCGGGAACGGCCCGGGGCACACGTCTGTCTACAACCCTGCGACGGGGAAGTGGACTCCCGGTCCCGACTTCCCGAACGATGACAATGCTGGCGATTCGTTCGCGGTACTGTTGCCCAATGGGAATGTGCTGGTGTTAGGAGTATCGGGAGCGCTTTATGAATACGATGGGACAAAACTCTCGATCGACCCGGTGGGCGGCGTCTCTCCAATCCTGGTGCTGCCTACGGGGCAGGTACTCGCTGCCGGCTTCAGCGCCGAGGTCTATAACCCAAAAGGAACCTACCAGCAGGCGTGGGCGCCCGTGATAACCGCGTCGCCGAAGAGTGTGACGCGCGGTTCTACCTACAAAATCTCTGGTCAGCAGTTCAATGGCTTGTCGCAGGCGGCCGCATTCGGGGACGAATATCAAACCGCGACAAACTATCCCTTAGTGCGAATCACTAACAAAGCCAGCCATCATGTGTTCTACGCAAAAACACATGACCACAGCACCATGGGCGTGGCCACGGGCAAGGCCATCGTTTCAACAAACTTCGACGTTCCTGCCGGAGCGGAAACCGGAGCCAGCACGCTGGTGGTGGTGGCGAACGGGATTCCGTCGAAGGCGGTAAACGTCACAGTCAACTAGAAGCTTCGATGTCGAGCTCAATCATTGCGAGCGAAGCGAGGAATTCCTGAAGTGCAGTTAGAGTCAATGGAACATCTTCGCTTCGTTTCGCATGACCATCGTTCAAGAAAAGGGGATATATCTTGCCGAGAAAACTACTTGCGGTAGTCATGCTTCTGATTGCGGCCTCCGGTGTCTCGCTGGCCCAGCAACTGCAAAACCTTGTGAACCAGCCGCCGGACGGCGCCATCGTTGGATTCCTGATGACCGACGGTACGGTCATGTACCAGGGGAACGCCCAATCGGATTGGTGGAGGCTCACTCCTGACAAGACTGGAAGCTACGTCAAAGGAACCTGGAAACAACTGCCGAGTCTGCCTTCCGGATACGTGCCGCTTTATTTCGCCGCCGCCGTGCTGGCCGATGGCCGCCTGATTATAGAAGGCGGCGAATACAATTTTGGCAACTATGCATTCACCAACCAGGGTGCGGTTTACGATCCGGTGAAAAATACCTGGACCATGCAGAAACCTCCCAGCGGTTGGGGATTCATTGGGGATTCTCCGTCGGCTGTGTTGCCAAACGGAAAGTTTCTGTTGGGAAGCAAATTTGATAAGCGCGACGCCGAGTTGGATCCCACCACGCTAACGTGGACCAGCGTCAGTTCAGCGGGCAAGTTCGACCGCAACGCTGAAGAGGGCTGGACGCTCATGCCCGACGGGACAGTCTTGACCTACGATGTGACCAAAGCTCCACACGCGGAGAAATACGATTCCACACAGCAAAAATGGATCAGCTTAGGCAGCACGATTGTCGATTTGCACTCGCCGACGACTGTCCAAGGCTGCATCCCTTACGGGAAAACCGGGTGCTATTATCCGCCGGGAGAAGTCGGTCCGGGCATGCTTCAACCGGATGGTACGGTGTTCGCCACTGGCTCGGGTTCAAACGGCGGCAACGGCCCTGGACACACCGCGGTCTACAGCCCCTCCACGGGCAAGTGGACGGTAGGCCCGGACTTCCCCAACAACGATAACGCAGGCGATTCCTATTCCGTTCTACTGCCCAACGGTCATCCCTTGGTGGTGGGCGTCTCCGGGGCGTCGTACGAGTTCGATGGCAAGAAGCTGAACTCCGGTCCCTTCCTCGGTTACTTCAATCACCTGCTGGTTCTGCCGACCGGTGAAGTGATTGTTGCCGGCTCTGAAGTCTATACTCCGACCGGTAAGCCAAACGCTGCCTGGGCTCCGGCGATCACAACTTATCCGCACTCGGTTACACGTGGTTCCACTTATAAGATTTCCGGGAAACAGTTCAATGGCCTGTCGGAAGCCCAGGCATTTGGCGATGAACTGACCTCGGCAACCAACTATCCCCTGGTGCGGATCACAAACACGGCTACCGGCCACGTTTTCTACGCTAAAACGCACGGCCACAGCACGATGGGGGTCGCCACAGGCAAGGCGATCGTCTCGACGAACTTCGACGTTCCCGCGGGAATGGAAACTGGAGCCAGCACGTTGGTGGTGGTGGCGAACGGGATTCCATCGAAGGCCGTTAGCGTCACCGTCAACTAGAGACCGCACCTCCCCAGGGGTCGGTCATCTTGAGCGGATCATGAACTGAGGCGGGGCCGATCCCCCGCCTCGACAGGCAGTCACTGATTCGCGGGCGCCGCTTTGACCACCGTCTTCTGAGACGCGGGTACCGCTGCGGGCTTCTTGGCCGTGGCGGTGGACTGTACCGCTGGCGCTGGGGCTTTGGCCACTACCGCGACGGGCTTGGCGGTGGTCGTTGTGGCGGTTTTCGCTACAGGCATTGGCGCAGCGGTGGTAGTAGAGGTAGTGTTGATAGCTTGCGGTGCATTCCCGCTGGCAGTGGATACCGGCATGGCCGAAGTGGTCGCCACGCCCCCACCGCCCGTCGCCGCCGGAGCACAGGGAGCGGTGCTGGCAGTGCTCGGCGCGGCAGGCGTGGCAGTTTTCTTTTTCCCGAAGAGCGATCCGAAATTAGAGATTGCGGCTGCGGCGTTTGAGACTGCAGCGTTCGTACCTGCGGGAGCTTGACTGCCGGCGGAATTCGCAGCGCCGACGGCAGTGCTTGTAGGACCGCACGGAGGCAGGCCCTGCGGCATGAGGGCCGTCGCTTGTCCCGGGGCAGCCGAGGACACTCCGTTGGTCAGACCCCGGTAGTGCAGCGGGAATTCTCCACCCAGCGTATGCTGGCCAGCCTCGATCGTATTGATTTCATCCACGGTCAGATTAAGTTCAAAGGTTAGGCCGTATGGTGTTTGACCGGGATTCCATATCAGTTCGAACTGGGCGTCGCCGAACGAACCCGCCCGGATGTTGAACTTGGGATCAAAGTTATTTCCGCCGTACGACTGGCCGATTCCGCGGAAAGCGTTGCCCCCGCCTACCGCGTAGCGGTTTCCCCGGTCGTCCAACGCAGTGCCGGAGCCGGCCACATAGGCAAGGATCAGCGGCTGATTGGTCTTGTTCTGGAACCGCACACCGACATCGATGACCTTGTAATAGCCAGACGTACTGGTACGAAAATCGGTAATGGTCGCGGCAAAGTCTCCACTTTCGTAGCAGAGGGGCTGGCTGCCGCAGAATGTGCTCTGGGCTGGGGTTGCGGCGGGGGCGGCGGTTTGGCCCTGAGCCATTGCGAACGCACCGAGCGCCAGCAGGATGATCACGACACCAAGAAATCGAAAAGCCGATGGAATTGAATTCATCTCACATTCTCCTTGTCCTGAAAGTCGCGGCCCGAAGCACACGCGCGATCCAATGCTGCCCTTCGCCGAGAGGCCGATTGCCTGACACCTTACCGGGCCTTCACTACGCATTGCGCAAACGGGCGGGAAAAACCGTCATGCGGTGTTCAAAGTTTTTGGGGGCGGGCCGACGAGTGTTTTACCATCATCGATTAAACTCATCGAAGACATATGGCTGAGCGGAAGCGGAAATCTCGTCCCACCTGGACCGATGTCAGGGCCAAGCTAGCCGACTTCGACCGCGGAGGATTACTGGGGTTGATCCAGAACCTCTACGACGCTGACGAGGGCAATCGCGCATTTGTTCATGCGCGTTTTGGCCTTACCGACGACGTGCTTCAGCCTTACAAGAGAACGATCGAGCAGTGACTTTATCCCGATGTGTTCGGGCCGGGAGACATATCGGTCTCCAAGGCAAAAAAGGCCATTTCTGATTACAAGAAAGCGGTGGACCAGCCCGAGGGATTAGTTGAGTTGATGGTCTTCTACTGCGAAATGGCAACCGATTTCTGTGATGAACTCGGGATGCAAGACGAGGGATACTTCGGCGCCCTGGTGCGCATGTTTGAACAGGCCATCAAACTCGCAGAGACCCTACCGCACGGCCAGCGGGATGCGTTTTTCGCGAGACTCGATCGCGTGCGCCTCGTTTGCCATAATTTTGGGTATGGCGTCGGAGGCACCATGGATTTCCTGTTGTCAGAGTATGGCGTGGACGAGGGCTGAGTCGGCTCGAGGTACCCCTACCTTCCGCTCATCACCAATTTAGCGATTGTGGCAAGTTGCATGTTGGATGTGCCTTCGTAGATTTTGCCAATCTTCGAATCGCGCCAGTACTTTTCCACGGGATAGTCCCTGGTGAAGCCGTAGCCGCCGTAAATCTCGATGGCCAGCGACGTGACCCGCTCGGCCACCTGGGAGCAGAACAGCTTGCACATCGCGGCTTCTTTCACAAACGGAATGCCGGCATCTTTCATGCGAGCGGCATTGTAAACCATCAGCCGGGCGGCTTCTATTTCGGTGGCCATCTGCGCGATCTGGAACTGGATGCCCTGAAAATCGGCGATGGCTTTGCCGAACTGCTTGCGCTCTTGCGCGTATTTCGCGGCATACTCCCACGCCCCGCGAGCGACGCCCGCCATTTGTGCACCGATGCCGATGCGGCCTTCGTTCAAAGTTTCAATCGCGATTTTGTAGCCCTTGCCCACATCGCCAAGAACGTTTGATTTCGGGACGCGACAATCTTCCAGAATCAACTCGCAGGTCGAGGAGGCGCGGATGCCGAGTTTGTCTTCCTTCTTGCCGACGGTGAAACCGGGGAAATCTTTTTCGATAATAAAAGCGGTGATGCCCTTATATCCTGCCGCCGGATCGATCGTGGCAAACAGAATGAAGACGCCGGCTTCTTTGCCATTCGTGATCCACAACTTGCGTCCGTTGAGGACGTAATCGCTTCCCTTCAGTTCGGCTTTCGTCTGCAGTGCAAACGCGTCCGAGCCCGAACCCGCCTCGCTCAATGCGTAGGCACCGCACAAGTCCGCAACCATTCGCGGCAGATAGCGCTTCCTCTGCTCCTCGGTGGTCCAGCGCAGCAAGGCATTGTTGACCAGCGTGTTTTGCACGTCCACGATAACGCCTGCGGAAGCGTCCACGCGCGAAAGTTCCTCAACTGCCAGAATCGCTTCAAAGAACTTGCCGCCGGCGCCGCCGTATTGCTCCGGCACCTCAATCCCCATCAGCCCAAGCTGGAAAAACTGGTGAATGAGGTCTTTGTCGAAGACGCCCTTTTCGTCCATCTCTTTCACCAGCGGACGAACTTTCTCTTCCGCGAATTGGCGGATGTTGTCGCGAAAAAGAATCTCGTCTTCAGTAAAGCTGGTTAGAGGAGTCGGGGACGGCAATTGCAACGTGGTTTCAGGCATGAGAGCACCTTCAGAAGAGTATGGCGAACCAAGAATTTTAGCATCTTTGAGGTGGGAGTTTCGTAGCGCCGGCATCTTCTGGGCTGGACCGCAGGCGATTATGAGCTTTGCTTGTAAACGAGCCGGAGACCATCGGCCTGCATGATTCGCTGGATCTGATTGCGGGCGTGAACCGCCCACGGGCCTGACGTATCCAGCTTCACATATGCGCGCCAGTGCTTCAAGGCCTTCCGCGGTTCGCGAACTTTCTCGTAAGCGAGCGCGACGTTGTAATGAGCATCGCCGTACGTGGGGGCGAGTTGAAGAGCGGTGTTGTATGCCTGGATCGCCTCGGTCACCCGGCCGGTTTCATCGAGCACATTGCCCAGATCAAAATAAGCCAGAGCGTAGCGTGGATCAACCGCAACCGCGGCGCGGTAATGCTTTTCCGCCATCGTGTAATCCTGCCGGTTGTAATGCAGCGTGCCCAGGTTGATGTGCGCGGCGGCGTGCTCGGGGTCCAGTTCCAGAACTCTTTGATAAGCTGCGATTGCCTGACCTTGAGTATTGGGGTCTTCTTCAAGCGCAATTCCCTGAGCGAAAAGCCCGGCGACATCGGCGGGAATCGGCCCTGGCTTGGTGATGGGAATCGCGGTGCTCGCGACCACATTGTCTCGCGCGGAGAAATCAAACATGAACTGCCCAGCGATGGGCTCGACGACTCTGCCTTCGTGGCGGAAGGCGACGCGATGTCCGGCGCTGAAAGAACCAGCCTCGAGCAAAGGATTCTCCATTCCCGCTGCCTGCTTCTGCATAGCTTCGAGAGACTGCCGGATTACCGCTGGCCGCACTTTCTGCGCGCACAGATCGCGGACTTTCTTGATTTGGAGGAGGTCAAAAAAGGAATAGGTTTCGGCGGCGGCTACCAGTTCGGCTTTTTCCCATGCTGCCAACTGACGCGCCGTGAGCCGAAGAATCCGAAGCAAGTCTGCTCGACTGTAACGGTACACAGGTAATAGAGAGCTTTCAGTGCTCATTATCCGAAGTTGGGGCTGTGTTGGCAAGTGGAAATAAGGCTCTAAAGGAATCTGGAACGGCAACTTGCACAGGCGCTGGTGCAAAAAACGGACCCCAGAAGTACATCGGGCGGCGTACCCTTTCGAGCAACTCTGTCACAGGCTTTTAACACTCATATCATCTGGCTGCAAACAGGTTCCGCTAGTCATAGGGTATGCCAGACCTTGGCCTGCTCGCGCCTGTGCAACCCGCGTCGCCGGTTCAGAGTCCTGACCTTTTTCCTTTCCAGCGTTTCGTGCGCCGATTGATGCCGCTGGAACGAGTTCGCGAGCTGCATCGTCGGGCGCAACAACCGGTGAATCGCTCGATTTTGGAAAATGTACTGACCGAGTTACGTGTCGAATGTAAGGTCGCGACTTCTGACTTGGCGCGCGTTCCTGCGACTGGGCCTGTGGTCGTAACCGCCAATCATCCCTTTGGTCTGCTCGACGGCGCAGTCCTTGGGGCGCTTTTGAGTCGGGTGCGTCCGGACATAAGGGTCCTGACCAACTTCATGCTGGCCGGAATCCCGGAACTGCATGAGCACTGCATTTTCGTCGACCCATTCGGAGAACGTGAATCCGCTGCCAGAAACCGGCGCGGAGTGAAGCAGGGGCTGGCATGGTTATCCGGCGGCGGAGTGTTGGTCATGTTTCCGGCTGGCGAAGTTTCTCACCTCCGATTTTCGGATCCAGGCTTAGGCATTACCGACCCGGAGTGGAACTCGATGGCGGCGCGTCTGATACGAATTACCGGCGCAGTCGCTCTTCCGGTGTTTTTGCCCGGCTGCAATAGCGCAACCTTCCAGGCTTTGGGCCTGCTGCATCCGCAACTGCGGACCGCCTGGCTGCCGAGCGAATTCCTGGCGCAAACCGACCGCACGGTCGAAGTTCGCATCGGCAGGGGGATTCCCGCAGAACGTCTCCGGAGTCTAGGGCCAGATCGTGAGGCTGCAAACTACTTGCGTTGGCGTACCTACATCTTGGCTCAACGAGGTCAGCCGAAGCGCAGCATTCCGCCGGTTCTGGCTTCGGTTTTCACGCGCAAGAGGTCGAAGCCAGTTGCCGACGCGGGCTCCACAGAACTCCTCATCCACGACGTGGAAAAGCTTGGTTCCCGTGCCTGTCTTTTCGAAAACCAGGAATTCTCCGTTTATCACGCCAAAGCGCGCGAAATCCCGGATCTCTTGCAAGAGGTCGGGCGCCTCCGCGAAATTACCTTTCGCGCTGCGGGAGAAGGTACTGGAAACTGCATCGATCTGGACCGCTTCGACCACTATTACACGCATCTTCTGCTTTGGAGCAAGACCAACCGCGAACTCGTCGGGGCCTACCGGATGGGGCTCACAACTGAAATTCTCCCGCAAATGGGCGTCCCAGGACTCTACACCAGCACCTTGTTTCGCTTCGATCCGCAATTGTTCAGCAAGCTGGGGCCGGCGTTGGAACTGGGACGCTCATTTATTCGTCCGGAGTATCAAAAGCAATACGCTCCGCTTCTGACTTTGTGGAAAGGCATCTGCCGGTACCTCGCATTGCGTCCCCAATTTGCCGTGCTGTTCGGAGCGGTCAGTATCAGCAACGGCTATAGTCGATGGTCGCGTGAATTGATTTTTCGTTTTTTTCAAGAGCGCGAGAAAAACGACGGATTGCGCAAGATGGTAAGTCCTCGCTGTCCGTTCCATCCGCGTTGGGGTTCGGCAAAGGCCCATCCCTTGGGCGGGCAATTCAATGATGTGGAGTACCTTACCGATCCCATAGCCGACGTCGAGAGTGATGGCAAAGGCATTCCCATCCTGCTCAAACAATACGCGAGGCTGGGAGGGCGAATGTTGAGCTTCAACGTAGATCGAGATTTCTCCCGCGTCCTCGACGGCTTCGTCCTCGTTGATTTGCGCGAAACGGACCCAACGTTATTGCGGCGCTACATGGGCGAGGCTGGAATCGAAGCCTTCATGAGTTATCATGGGCTTCGCCCGTCCGAGAGCCACCATGACCCCCGTCAAACGTAAAGCCGCCCACGAACTGGAATCCACAAAAGAAATGACCGGCCTGGTGCAGCAGGCCTGCCTGGTCGCGAAGGACGCCGCGTTCAATCTGCGCGATTTTCTCGAGAATTCATCCAACATGGCGTTTATTGCTGTACAGGACTGCGAGAAAGAATTGGACCGCGCAGAACGCAAGATTGACGACGGCATCACCCGCGCCATCACCCAAGTCACGGAAGTGGAGGCGCGTGAACTCCTCGCCTGCCTTAAATTCATCATCGATTTGGAGCGCATCGGAGATTTGACGTGGTCGGTCACCCAGCGCTTGCAACGCTTGACCCCAAAGATTCTGCGCGACGACCGCCGGGATTTGATTGCGATGGCGGAGATCCTGGAAAAAATGCTGGAAGCGGTGCACAAGGGATTTGTGAACCGCGATTTGGAATCGGCAAATTGGATTCTGAAAACTGACTCGCAGATTGATCAGGTCTGCCGCGCAGTCTTTCAGCGGCATCTGGAGAGCAAAGACCGGCGCCGCGACTACAGCACTAATCTTCTGCTGATGGCCCAGGCCTTCGAACGCGCCGGAGACCACACCAAGAACCTCGGCGAAGAGTTGGTCCATCTGGTCGAGGGTCGCAGCGTGCGCCATGAACCCAAACGGTCAAGAGGCTCAAGAGCCCGGCAGGAAGCCTAGAACCAATGTAGGCGCGTGCGTCCACGCCCGCGCGGTCAAACGAAACTCTTAGCATCTCTACCCTTTGAGAAGTGCAGAATGAATCTCAATCCGACCGACGCTCAACTTCTTCAAATCGTAAATTCCGCCGCTCCGGCCGCCATCGCCGACGTCATAACGGTGATGCAAAGTATCGATGGGATATTGCCAAGCGCTGATGGCCTGAAGTGGTTCAACAAGCTTTATTTGATGGTGACGCAGCAGGTTGATGCCCAGCCCCCGCCAAACGGCTGGGAAGATGCCGCATGGCTGACGCGCCTCGACGTTATCTTTGCAGGCTTTTATTTTGCGGCGATCGCTGGTTCACTGCAGCCGAATCCGGATGTCCCGAGCTCGTGGGAGGCTTTGTTTGAAGCGAGGAACAGGGCAGGTGTCGATCGAATACAGTTTGCGCTGGCGGGGATGAATGCTCACATCAATCACGATCTGGCGTTGGCCCTCCTGCAAACGAATGATGCGTTGCATATAACGCCAGCGGTGCAGAGTCCCGAGCACGACGATTACGAGAACGTGAATGGTTTGCTGGAGCAGGTGCTCCCGTCGGCGTTGAACGTTCTGGCAGTTGGGATAGCGGGTGAACTGGCACAAGACACGGGAAAGGTGGGGCGCCTGCTGGCCATCTGGAACGTCCACGCTGCGCGCGATCTAGCTTGGGACTTCGCCGCCCACCTTCGCGACCTCGAAGGCGTAAGCCGCGACGTGGCGCTGGAAGCTCAGGATAAGCTTGCGGGAGTGATCGGGCGCACCTTGCTGCTTCCTGTCTAGCAGTCGTCGCCCCTGCCTCGAATCGATTCGCACAGCCCTAACGGAGCCTAGTTCACAGCGAATTGAGCGTTCGGTGAGAAGCCACCAGCAAGTCGTTGGAAAGGCTGGAGCCGACGACCAGAGTTGAACTGGTGACCTGCCGATTACGAATCGGCTGCTCTACCAACTGAGCTACGTCGGCCCGACTTCGATTCTAAATGGGGGCGGGGGCAGCGTAAAGGGCGGGACCCATCTGGCGTTACATATCGGAGTTTCCTGAGGCCGTCCGCTGAAGTCGTGCACTCTTAATGCGCTGCGGAGCTTTGCTCCGCCTGGACGGGCGATGGCGCCTGTCCCCACACAAGCATCTACCCCCACGAACCGGAACTCGCTCAAGCGGCGCTTACGCTACGGACTTCTTTCTCGTACTCTTCGTCGGACTCGGCTGGCAGCAGGACCCAGAGGGTGTAAATCCCGAGCGCGGTGCCGAATGGGACGTTGAATAAGGCGAGGAAGGCAAGAATGATGGTGAGGATGCGGGCCCAAGGTTCGCGGTGGAGCAAACCCCATCCGATCAGGAAGCCGGCAGCAGCCTTCGCCAATATGATGATTGCGATAAAACCTAGAAAGGGATGCAACCATAGAGGCGGACCGCTGGACTCGTGTAAATGAAGGAATAAGGTGTTGGCGATGATGAACAAGACCACCGCTCCCACTGCATTGAACGCCGAGAGGGCTAACCAGAGAATGCCCAGCAGGCGAATGTGTTCCCGCACGCGGCTGGGACGCGGATATCCCGCGACCATCGTTCCGGTGAATTCCCTTCCGCACCGGCTGCAGAAACGCTGATCTCCCTGTACCGCTGTGCCGCATTTATCGCAGAACATGATTCCTCCTGGTGAGACCCGGCGCTCTTCCTGATCTTAGTTACGAACTGCAATGCGTATCCGTTCCAACAGGTAGACGGACGAGGGCGCCCGCCCCACACGACACCCCGCAGCTGAAAAATGAAAAGGCCACCCGGCAACTGGGTAGCCTTTTCTTTCAAGGGAGAATAGTTCTAACGGAGATCAAACCGTCAAAACTTTCTGGCGAAATCTTATGAGCCGAAAAAGGGGGGTGTCAAGAAATTTTTATGATTTAAATAGCTTTATTTTCAACATCTTAGAAAATAGGTTAATAGTCCCTGTGGGTTCCTCATTGTGAGACGAATGTAGCCTCGAATCAAGCTAAATCGCTTTAATTGAGCGGCTTACAGTGTCATTTCCGGGCTCGGACGCTTTTTCCGACAGGTGCAGCGAGATAAATTCCCGGTTCTGAGCCTGGTCGAACACTCGCTCCGGAAACAGACGCTTGGCGAGGATCCGAATGCCTCCAAAGGCAACTCCCGCGACCAGCGCGAAACCAATAATGATGAAACAGAGAATGATGACGTTCACTAAAAGGTTTGCAAGATTGTCCCTCTTGGTGAAAAACGTATTCTCGTTCCAGGTCACATTGGCATCGTAATTCACCGATGCCAGCAGCGATTTCGCTTCGGCCTGCGAAATTGGACCGGCCACGACCGCGACGATCGGACCGGTGCGCTTGTCAAAAATTGGTCCTCGAAAAACGGCATTCGCAGGGGCGGTGTTTCCAGGTTGCGAATTCTGGGGTCGCGCGGCTTCGATGCGCCGAAGATGATCGGCCGCAATCTGCGGCGTGGGATAGGAGATCAACATTAGGGTCGCTTCTCCGCCCGAGCTGTTGTAATTTCCAACCACCACTTCCGCGCCCGCGGTAAAGTCCACCAGTTCGGCTGGAACCGGAGCACCAAAGTTTTGCAGCGCGGCGGGTCCAACCATGTATTTGGCCGTGTTCTTTACGTAGGATTGAGCTGGCAGGTAGGCGGGCAGCCCCGGCAGATTGCGGGTATTGCCGAAAGGCAACGGAAGGCCGTCGGCCAGTTCGCGGAGCTCGGCGGCAGACATCGCCGAGAGCCTTTGAAACGCGGCGTCTACCAGAATGTTGCCCCGGTAAAACAGAACGCGCTCGTTCATCGAGGCGGCGCCGTCGCCAATCTTCTCGGTGAGCATCGTTGGCGTCTTGTAGTAGGTGTACGCGCCATAAGCGCCGCTGGCGTCACCAAAGCGAGCCGCTTTGAGCGTGACCTTGCGGCCGTCATCGCGGATATAGGTGACGGATTCGAAGTCAGTGAAGCCGTACTCTTTGAGAACCGCCGCATTTATTGGGTCGGCGGCCGCAGGATCGTTGCTGGTTCGCGACGGGCCTGCCGCATCCCAACCCGCAAACTGTTTGGGAAGAACTGAGGCCGAGGGACCAGCCTCTTTTGCCAAGGCGAGACCCGCCACTGATATTGCCAGCGCAAAAACGAGGATAAGTTTAGAGACCTTCATCAACAAGAACAAGCGGGGAACTAGAAAACCCCCTAGTCCATTAGACTACCGGGGGCGCTGGAAAGTTTCCAGAGCCGAGTTCCCGGCCCCGGCTCACACGGCGAGGTATCCTCCATCGACTGGGAATACCGCGCCCGTTACCCAGGAAGACTCGTCGCTGGCAAGATAGACAGCCAGTCCGCCGATATCTTCCGGCTGTCCAAGGCGGCCGATGGGATGCACTGCGATTCGTTCCGACCGAACCGACTTCGGGTCTGGCGCTTTGCTGATAACCGCAGCGCTGAGATCCGTCTCAACGAACGACGGGCAGATGGCGTTCACCCGGATGTGCTCGTGTCCGTAATCAATCGCCATGCACTTGGTGAGCAGAACTACCGCGCCTTTGGATGCCGCATACGAAGCCCGATTGCGGGCTCCGTTGATGCCGAGGACGGAGGCCATGTTAATAATTGAGCCACCACCAGCCTTTCGCATTTGAGGAAGCACGGTGCGGGAGAGCAACCAGAGTCCACGCACGTTGATATTGAAGGTTTCGTCCCACTGTTCTTCGGTGATCTGCTCCGCGGTTCCAATGTGAAGAACGCCCGCATTGTTCAGAAGCACATTAAGGCCGCCGAAGCGAGTCAGGGTTTGGTCCACGACTCGGTCAATCTCATCTCACTTGGACACGTCCGCGGCCAGTGCGAGCGCGGAGTCGCCGATCTCGCGCGCTACTTGCTCCAGCGGGCCTCGCCGACGCCCCACCAGCGCCACCTGAGCGCCTTCCCGCGCCATGGCGAGAGCGCAGGCTCGTCCAATGCCGCTGCCTGCTCCGGTCACAATGGCGATCTTGCCCTCTAACCTTTGCTTCATATTGGGAATCAGTTTAGACGAAATCGATGTGGCCGCGATAATTCGCGCGACTTTCGAATTACAGTGGTGAGGAGGAGCATACTTTGAGCATCGTCCACAATATCTACCGCGTGATCGGAGGACATTTCCGGCGGAAACGGCAGCAATGGTTTAAGTCCGAATATCAGCAATGCCACTCAGTGGTCGACGTAGGTGGAACCGCGGAAATGTGGAACGGCGTCGACTTCGCCGAACACATCACTCTGCTGAATGTCGGCGTTCCTCCCAAGCACCTACCGCCGACAATTTCTTATGTTCAGGGAGATGGCAGAAATACAGGCTTGCCCGACGCTGGGTTTGATCTGGCCTTCTCGAATTCTGCAATCGAACACGTTGGCAGCTTCGAAGATCAGCGGCGTTTTGCCAACGAATTGCTCCGCATTGGCCGCCGCGTTTATTGTCAGACGCCGAATAAGTGGTTCCCAATCGAGCCGCATTTTCTGGGTGTGGGCGTTCATTGGCTGCCGCGAAAATGGTTCACCAATTTCGTGGATCGTTACTTTACCCTTCACGGATGGAGGTACAAGCCGGATGCGGCAACATCCGCCGCCCTGATTGACTCGATACGATTGCTGACCCGGGCCGAGCTGCAACAATTGTTTCCTGGGTGCAAAATCAAGACCGAACGCTGGCTCGGGCTACCGAAATCGTTCATGGCGTGGAAGTAGAAAGAAGGATCGTCAGTAGCCTCCGCCCTCAAGCCGCACTTTGCCGCGGAACATACGGAAGATGAAAACGAAGTAAGCAAGCGCCAACACGAAACCGAGGCTCCACCAGGTAATGCCCACGACCAGGCCGTGATGCCCTGCGGCGGAGTTGTAAATCGTCAGACTGTAGCTGGGGTCGGTGCTGGCGGGCAGCACGACTGGGTACAGGGCAAAAGCCGCGCCCACCAACATGCTGATAACGTAAAGGCTGGAAGCGACGAACGCGGACTTCTCGTTGCCTTTCTTTGCGTACCCAAACATCGCAGCAAGGCTCGCGACCACTATCAGCGGTATCAGAATGCCAATGGGATGCTCACGGTAGTTATCCATGATCTGTGGCTTTATGGCATAGGTGGCAATCAGGCTGACGATAGTCAGAAGCACCTGGATCGGCCAAATGAACAAGGCGACTCTGCGCGCGCGAAGGCTTAATTCACCTTCCGTCTTGGTTACGACGTACAGCGCGCCGTGCGCCGTCAAGGTCACCAGGGCGATCACGCCCGCCATCACGGTGTACCAGTCGAGAATGCCGGGATGCGCAACCACCCGGAAATCGGTCCAGAGAGGTTCAAAGAAGTAGCCATCCGGCCCCAGTGGAACTCCGCGGATCACGTTGCCTAAGGCTGCACCAAGGAAGATCGCCAAGAGAGCACTCGAAGCGAAGAAAACCACGTCGAAGAAGCCCTGCCACACCGGATTTTCCATGTGCGCACGGAACTCAATGCCGATGCCGCGCAGCATGAGCAACCAAAGAACCATCATCAAAGGCAGATAAAAACCGCTGAAGCTCGAGGCGTATAGTTGCGGAAAGGCGAAGTAGAGCGTGCCGCCGGCGGCAAGTAGCCAGACTTCATTCCCGTCCCATACGGGACCGATCGCGCGCAGAATCATACGACGTTCCGCAGTGCTTCTGGCAACGAAAAGGTAGATCACGCCGGCCCCGAGGTCGAAGCCATCCAGCACCACGTAAGCGGCGACCATCACTGCCACAACCATGAACCAGAGCGTTTCCATAAATCCTAAATCCTCTAGTGCGCGGTAGCCGGTTCCGCGGCCGGTCCGTGCTCAATCTCGCGGCGAACTAGGAACAGGAAGAGAATTCCAAGCACCATATAGATGCCCATGAATCCCAACAGCGTGAACATGCCATTTCCTGCAGAGACTGTCTTGGAGTATCCATCGGCCGTGAGCATCAAGCCGTAGACCAACCAGGGCTGACGGCCCAACTCCGCAGTCATCCATCCAGCGGTATTGGCGATATAGGGGAAGGGCAGACTCAGCAGCAGAATCCACAGCATCCAGCGCGCATCGAACAGCTTGCCCCGCCACAATAGAAAGACGGACACCGCCATGATTGCGATAAAGACCGTGCCCAGCCCCACCATGATGTGGTAGCTGAAATAGAGCAGGGGGATGTTCTGCGGCCAAAATTTCTCGGGAAACGAATCCAATCCCTCCACCCGCGCCTGCCACCGCCGGTAAGTCAGGAAGCTGAGCGCTTTGGGAACGAGCAGCGGGTTGTCAATCTTGCGTCCGGGGACATCGGGTTGGCCGATGATCACCAATGGCGCTCCGGGCTGACTGGTGAACAGCGCTTCCATCGCGGCCAGAGTGACGGGTTGATTGTGTGCCACCATCCGGCCCTGCCCATCGCCAGTTGGGAAGAGTTGCAGGATGCTGAAGATGCAGCCTGCCAAGACTCCGGTGCGAACGAAAATCTGTCCGTGCTCTTTGTAATTGCCGGAGAGTAGATAGAAGGCGCCCACCGAGGCCATCACGAAAGAGCCGGTGATCGCTGCGCCGCTCATGTTGTGCGCGTATTGCCACCAGGCCCAAGGGTTCAACACTAACTCCCAGAAACTGCTGAGTTGGACGGAGCCATCGGGCGCTCGTTCGTAGCCGACGGGATTCTGCATCCAGGCGTCTGTCGCGATGATGAAATATCCCGAGAGCCATGAGCCCACGCAGACCGCGACTGCCGACCACCAATGTGCGCGCGGGCTCAGCCGCTTCTCCCCGTAGAGGAAAAGTCCAAGGAATGCCGACTCCAGAAAGAACGCAAACATGCCTTCCATGGCTAAGGTTTGACCGATCACGCCACCGGCAAAGCGCGAAAAATGGGACCAGTTGGTGCCGAACTGGAATTCCATCGGAATCCCCGTCACTACGCCAATAACGAAATTGATGCCAAAAATGCGAACCCAGAAACGGGCTGCCTGGTTATAGATTTCGTCGTTGCGGCGCAGCCCCAGAGTCTTCAGCACGACAATCAGCGGCGCAAGCCCCATGGTGAGTTGGGGAAACAAATAATGAAAAGTAACAGTGAAGGCAAAGTGCAGGCGATGAACGAGCAGTGCGCTATCCATGAAGAAATCTCATTGGGGAATCTGAAGAAAAATATCTCAAAATCTGCGAGCACCTGCTGTGACGCCGGTCACACCGGCGGTCCTTCGCTAGCGCGAAGTCTTGTGACGTTCGAGATGTTCCTGGCGCATCTGGCGGCGCTTGCCCGCATCATCGTAGCGGCGCCGCTGATCTTCGGTCTCAGGAATCACTGCTGGAACCTGCACGCGGCGTCCGCCAGCGTCGATGGCCACGAAGGTCAAGTAGGCAGAACTCACGTGCTTGCAGTCGTCCAGAATATAGTTCTCCACCCAGACTTTCACCCCGACCTCCATCGAACTGCGGAACACGCGATTCACCGAGGAGCGGAGGATTACCAGATCCCCAACGTGCACTTGAACCCAAAAATCCATATGATCGATCGCCGCAGTCACGACGTAGTTCCGGGAATGGCGATGAGCGGCCATGGCTCCGGCGAGATCGATCCAGTGCATCAGGCGTCCACCGAGCAAAGCGCCGAGCGGATTGGCGTCGTTAGGAAGGACGATCTCGGCCATCTCCGACTGCGAATCCCGGACAGGCCGTGGCAGCGTCAGATCATTGTTCTCGTTCATGGTTTGTGCTCGAAAGGGTCGCCCGCTGAGACAGGCTGGATTCTACGCAGCAAGTACGATTGCAAATAGCATTCTGCCATCTTCTGAATGCGAGCATCGGGATGAGTCGACGCCCACTGGCGGAGCGGAAGATCGTATTCCAGCATTCCATGGCCCGCCGGACAATGACCGGACTCGCAGATGAACCACATCATCAGCCGAGGTCCACGGTCGCTGGCGATCGAAAATCTTACCGCATCGTAGGCACGTTGTTCCGGTAGGCGCGGACAACTCACCGCATAACCCAGATTGCAAAGCTCGCGAAGCTCTTCATTGGTTGGCTGAGCGCCTTCATGGCCGGGTGCGGAACAATGGCCAGTCCATCCGCCACCCAGAGGCAGCCGCGAAGGATGAAGCCAGCCGCCATCTTCCAGCTTGCTCGTCGGCACGAAAAATGGACAAGCCACTCGCAGAAACTCCCTTTTTAAGGATGATCGCATTGTACTCAGCGAGGGAATTGATCGCTAGTGTTGAAAACAATTCCGCGGCGAAACGTCCACTCGGGCCTATAGTAATCTCGTACTCAGAGCGTTTGGTCGAGAGCTGAGAGCCAAATGCTAAGAGCTGATCTTATGGACCGACTCGCAATGTTGAACGAAATACTTTCGCAGAGTCCCGACGACGCCTTTGCGCGTTACGGCCTCGCCATGGAGTACTCGAAAACCGGCGAGGTAGAACGAGCGCTGGAAGAGTTTGCGAAGCTGCTGTCCACGCATCCCGACTACACCGCTGGGTACTTTATGGCCGCGCAGGCTCTGGCGAACGCGAACCGAGCGGAGGAAGCCAAGAAAATGCTGGTGGACGGGATTTCTTCGGCGAGGCGCACGGGCAATACTCATGCGCAGTCCGAGATGACCGCCATGCTCGACGAGTTGAAATCTTCGTAAGCCCGGCTCTACCCACGCGCTCGCACCATCCTGACCATCGACCACTCCACCAATCCCGGGAACAATTGATACAGCTTGATCACGGGAAGCATGGTCCAAGGCACAACGACTTCCCGCTTTTGCTTCACGTACCCGCGAAGCACAGCTCGGGCGACGCGTTCGGCGGTGATCCCTCGAACCCGGGCAGGCCGCACCTGCTTTTGTTCTTTGCCTTTAACCGCATTCGCGCTGAAATCCGTGCGGACGTAGCCGGGACATACGGTCATCACGTTTATCCCCGAGCTCTTGAGTTCGATGCGCGCACCCTTGCCGATCGCGTTCATGGCAAACTTCGTTGCGCTGTAAACGGCATGAAACGGCAGCGGGATATGCCCAGCAACGCTCGATACATTGATGATTGTGCCTGAGGCTTGCTGCTTCATGACGGGAATCACCGCCTGCATGGCTTCGACTGCGCCGAAGAAATTAGTCTCGAAGGTCTCGCGGCACGCGGCCATCTCCACGTTAGCGATCGAGTCCAGGATTCCGTGGCCCGCGTTGTTGATCCACACGTCGATGCGCTGGAAATGATGGAGGGTGAGCCCCACAACCCGATCAATCTCCTCGCGATTGCGTACGTCGCAAGCGAGTCCTAAGGTGCGTTCGCTGTAGCCAATCCGCCCGCGGGCGGCCTCGGCGCGTTCCGCATCGCGCGACAGCAGCACGACGCTCGCACCTCCATCGCCGAAAATCTTGGCAACCGCTTCACCGATGCCCATGGACGCACCGGTCACCACAACGACCTTTCCCGAAAGTTCCGCTTGGTTCGATCCCATCTCGTGCTTCTATTCTCATGAAGCTCTCAAGTCAAGCCGGGATTCAGGTGACACGCTGGCGTACAATCCTAAAATTCGCAGAAGAATCTCGGAGGCTGTTCTTGAGTACACTGCTGCCGCTGTTTCCCCTGGACCTGGTTCTGCTTCCGGGCACGCCCCTGCCGCTGCACATTTTCGAACCACGCTATCAAGAGATGATGTCCGAATGCCTCGACCGCAACCAGCACTTCGGCGTGGTGCGAGGCAAGGATAAAGATGATAAAGATCAGGAACTCGCCGAGATCGGCTGCACAGCAGAAATCCTCACGGTCACCAAGAAATATCCGGACGGGCGCATGGACATCGTTACCGAAGGTCGAGCGCGCTTCGAGGTCATCCAACTAAACCAAGAGCGCTCGTTCTTGCAAGCCGAGGTTCTCTACTTGCACGACCAGCCTGAGATCGCCTCTAAAGCTGAAATCGCGCAAGCCCTGAAACTGCACGGAGAAATTATGACCTTGGCCGGGGCAGAGCCGGAAAAGTCCTCAGAAATTGACGAACGGCAACTCTCGTTTCACCTCGCGGGATCGCTCCCCCTCGATCTCGATTTCAAACAGACGCTGCTGGGGATGAAATCGGAGGCCGAGCGCCTACGAGCCATCATTTCGTTCTTTGACACCATCCTTCCCACGATGCGCCGCACCGTGCATGTGCGTCGCAAAGCCGGTGGCAATGGGCACGCCGGATAAAATTGGAGGCGGGCGTATAATCGGGCCAGAAGCTGTTCTCTGTGGGGGTTTTGCGATCATGAGTCTTCCTCGGACGCTCGGCGAGTTGCGCCACAGTCCATTCTCCGAAGCACAACTGCGAAGCCGGCGCGTGAAGGACGAATTACGCGACAACCTGATGGCGAAACTTCGCCAGGGTGGACCGATATTTCCCGGAATTGTCGGCTATGACGATACCGTGGTGCCGCAAATCATCAATGCCATTCTTTCGCGGCACAACTTTATTTTGCTGGGACTTCGCGGCCAGGCCAAGAGCCGCATCCTGCGAGCGTTGACCACATTGCTGGATGCGCACATGCCTTACGTCGCCGGTTGCGAGATTCACGACAATCCTTATTCACCCATCTGCCGTCCCTGCCGTGATTCGGTTGCGAAGCAGGGCGACGAGACGCCGATTGCATATCTCACGCAGGAACAGCGCTACGTGGAAAAGCTGGCCACACCGGATGTGACCATCGCTGACCTGATCGGCGACATCGATCCCATCAAAGCAGCCCGAGGCGGCCATGAACTGGGCAGCGAGATGACTGTCCATTACGGATTGCTGCCGCGCGCCAATCGCGGGATTTTCGCCATCAACGAACTGCCCGACCTTGCCGGCAAGATCCAGGTCGGCCTGTTCAACATCATGCAGGAAGGCGATGTGCAGATTAAGGGTTATCCCATCCGCCTGCCGCTCGATGTCGCGCTCGTGTTCAGCGCCAACCCGGAGGATTACACGGCTCGTGGCAAAATCATTACTCCGCTGAAGGACCGCATTGGTTCTGAGATTCGCACGCACTATCCTGCCTCCATCGAAGAAGGCATCGCCATTACCACACAAGAAGCCTGGACGAAGCGTGACGGATACAAGCTGCACATTCCGAAATATGTTCAGGAAGTGATCGAACGAATTGCCTTTGCCGCCCGCGAGGACAAGAAGGTTGACAAGCGTTCGGGAGTGAGCCAGCGGCTGCCTATTTCGTGCATGGAGAACGTGATCTCAAACGCCGAACGCCGCGCCATCCGCCATGAGGAAAAGCTGGTGGTCCCGCGAATCGGAGATGTCTACGCGGCCATGCCCGCAATCACGGGCAAGCTCGAACTGGAGTACGAAGGCGAGATGAAAGGCGCCGACCATGTGGGACGAGAGTTGATCCGAACCGCCATCGCCAAGACATACGACGGATATTTCAAAGGCACGGACATGAATCAAGTCGTCCAGTGGTTCGACCTAGGCGGCGAGATTCAATTGGCAGATACTGCTGGTGCAGGAGAGGCCTTGCAAGCACTTCGCGGCATTCAGGGTCTGATGGAAAAGCTGGTCAAGCTGAATGTAGGGCCCAAGGAGAGCGCGGAGTCGCAAGTCTCAGCGGCCGAATTTGTGCTCGAAGGTCTGCACGCGCATAAGCGCATCGGACGCAACGAAGAGCGCTTGTTCAGTGCCGGAGAAAAACCTCAGAAAGTTGCAGAAAAGCCCTTCGAGCGCGAGGATGCACCATTTCGCGGCAGAAGGCCGTTTAATTAGTCGTTGGTTGTTGGCCGTCCGTCGTTGGTCGTCGGCCCGCAACCATCAAAATAATAATTGTCATTCCGAGCGAAGCGAGGAATCTGCTGTTTGCTTGAGAGTGGCCAACGACCATCAGCCAACGACCAACGACTGCTTTTATGAAACGCATTCGCTATTCCAAATACGTTCCCGATCCGGCTGGCGAAATGAGCATGGAAGACCTGCTCAGCGCGCTCTCCGATTACCTGCTGCAGAGCGGGTTCCAGAATTACATCTACGACGATTTCGGGGATGGCGAACAGACGCTCGATGACCTGCGCCGTGCGATTGAACAAGCGTTGCTCGACAGCAACCTGCTCGATGAGCAAATGCGCCAGCAACTCCAGCAAATGCAGATGGAAGGCACGCTGGACGAACTCATCGAGCAACTGATCCAGCGGATGCAGCAGGAGGATTACATCAGCATCGATCCAGCCCACGATCCTTCGCGGCAATCGAGCGTGGGCGGGCAGGTAGGCGAGGCGCAACAGCAGGTGAAGTTCGAAATCACCGACAAGAGCCTGGACTTTCTTGGCTTCAAAACATTGTGCGATCTGATGGGATCGCTGGGCAAATCGAGCTTCGGACGGCACGATACCCGCGATCTGGCCACGGGCATCGAGGCCAGCGGCGCGTCGAGACAGTATGAATTCGGAGACACGCTCAACCTCGACATCACCGCTACGCTTTCCAGCGCGATCCAGCGCGAAGGAATGAATCTGCCGCTCAACATCGAATATTCCGACCTGCAGGTACATCAGTGCGAATACCAGTCATCATGCGCGACCGTGCTGATGCTCGATTGCTCGCACTCCATGATTCTTTATGGAGAGGATCGCTTCACGCCGGCGAAGAAAGTCGCGATGGCACTGTCGCATCTGATCCGAACCCAGTATCCTGGCGATTCTCTTTCGCTGATTCTGTTTCATGACTCAGCGGAAGAAGTGCCTCTGTCGCAATTGGCGCGAGTGAAAGTCGGTCCGTACTACACCAACACGCGCGAGGGCCTGCGCTTGGCGCAACGCATTTTGCAGCGCCAGCGCAAAGACATGAAGCAGATTGTGATGATCACCGACGGTAAGCCGTCTGCGCTGACGCTCGAGGATGGCCGCATTTACAAAAACGCTTTCGGCCTCGATCCCCTGGTCGTGAGCCAGACCCTGGAAGAAGTTTCCAAGTGCAAGCGCGCCGGCGTCATGATCAATACTTTTATGCTGGCGTCGGATTACGGCTTGGTGCAATTCGTCCAGAAGGTGACGGAAATGTGCCGCGGCAAAGCCTACTTCACTACGCCGTACACGCTTGGCCAGTATCTGCTGATGGATTACATGTCGCGTAAAACCAAGACCATCCACTAATTCCGGTTCTCTTACCGGCGTTCACCCAGACGTCCCTCCTTACCTTGGTAATCTTGTGCGCCGGTCGACACATCCTCTAGCTTAGATACTCCCCAGATGTGGCCTCGGGTCATCGGCTTTCCATCGGAGTCTTTGTGCGCAAGAAAAGTTCATCTCGAAGATGGCCCCGGATCCATCGTCGGTCGGAAGCGCTCTGCTTCATGCTGCTGGGCAGTCTCTTCATGCTAATTACCGCTGCGCCGGCCCTGCACGCTCAAACCGAAAACAACGCGAGAAAACTTATCTACCGGGTTGAACCGGAATACCCTGCGGATTTGAAGCGCATTGGTATTGGCGGTTACGTCCGGGTAGAAGCGACCATCTCCCCAAGCGGGGCGGTCGAAGACGCTACGATAGCAGGGGGGAACCCTGTTCTCGCCGAGGCGGCCGTGAAAGCTGTTAAGAAATGGAAATACGCGCCTTTAGATTCGAAAACCAAAGCCAAGCTCGTTTTTCACTTCGCTCCCTAACAGACGTTTTCGTTCCTGTCCGGTTCAGCTCGGGTTCTGCGCCTTCTTGACCGCCAACTCCGCGCCCTGGAATCCAATCTTGCTGTGAGTTCCATCACAAAACGGTTTGTTGACCGATCCTCCGCAGCGGCAAAGAGAAAACGCCGGTTTGCCGGTCAGGTCATAGGCGGTGCCGTTGACGTCGACCAACTCGATCGAACCTTCAGGAGCTTCGACGCGATATGGACCGTTCGGTCGGACGGTGATTTTGACTGTAGCCATGAGGCCTCCGATTGAAATGTGTTTGAAGTATGAAGATAACAGCTTCTGGCTGCTGGCTTCTAGCCTCAGGAGGAAACAGCAGATTCCTCGGGGATTAGGCTCCCTCGAAATGACACCCCTGGAATAAGAAAGAAACGGGAACGGAAGCCAGAAGCTAGGAGCCAGGAGCGTTTTTCACGCCACTGCCAACCTCGCCCCAATCAAGCTGTGATAAAGCCTGACATACTCATCGATCATGCGCTTGGCGGTGAAGCATTCGCGGGCTCGCTGATAAGCTCGGGTGGCGTAGCCGCGGCATAAATCGCGATGCTCATGCAATCGTCGAATCACATCCGCCAGGCTAGCCGCGTCATTGGCTTGAAAATAGATCGCCGCATCGCCCCAAATCTCTCGGAAGCAGGGGATGTCATTGGCGATAATGGCGCATCGGGAGAAAGCAGCTTCAAGCGGCGCCATACCAAAAGCCTCATATCGCGAGGTCGCCGCGTAGATCGAGGCGCGGCTGTACAGCGTGCGAAGCTGCGCCTGCGTCTGCGGCCCTCTTATCGCCACGGAGATCTGGTCGATGGCAAGTTTCACGTCGGTGCGGATCGGAACCTCGCAATCGGCAACCTGTGTCTCCGATCCCACGATGCAAACAGGAAGTGGGTGGGTATGTTGCGTCAACAGACTGACTTGCTTGCTCGCATCGCACAAACGTCCCACTGCCAACACGGAATCGTCCTTGCTCACATATGGATTGAAAGAGACCGGGTTGCGGCCGTTGTAGATCACCGCATCCCGCAGCGGACGCGTGTAGCAGGCGCGAATTACATCCAGCATCCACACCGAGGGAGCAACCACCGCGCTGGCATGCCACAAGCCGCGCGTCACGGCCTCGCGATACCACTTCATCCAGCGCGTCTCCTTGGGTTCCTTCCCGTGGACTTCTTTCCACCAACTGATCAAATCGCCATGAGCCACGACTACGCGCGGAGCCTCGACTGGAAGGTTGCCATAGCACAACTGATTCAAGTGCAGCAGATCGGGTTTGACTTCCTTGACCAGCGCCGTGAGATACGCAGTCGATTCTTTCAGATCCTGTTCGGCTTCCTGCATCCAGTCCAAGCGAAATGCCGTTGGACGGTAGTCCAGACCCTGCAGATCGTCCATCCAGGAAGTTTGCTTGGGCAGGGGGATATCGCCAAGGCTGACCAGCGTGACTCGTACGCCGCGACTGGTCAAGCCTGTGACCAGTTCTTGTGTGTAGGTCCACACCCCGCTCAACGTATCGGTGGTCACAAGAATGTGCACAAGCGTCTCCTGCCAATGTAGGCGCGGGCATCACACCCGTGCTCGGTCGCGCCTTATTCTATTTCGGAATGGTCCCAGATTGAAGCACTTCTTTTAAGGTAGGCTTGACCACGAGAGTGCAAGATCTTGCACCCCTCCCGCAAGCAGTTGAGCCACAATGTCCAAGCTACAATGAATCCATGCTCCGCCTGATGTGCATCACCGCCCATCCTGACGACGAGGCCGCAAGCTTTGGCGGCTCACTGCGCCTCTGCCACGATCGCGGGATCGAGACCCGCGTCGTCTGCCTGACCCCCGGCCAGGCTGCGAGCCATCGCGGTGGCGCCGCCAGCGACCAGGATCTGGCAGCTATGCGGCGGAAGGAGTTTGCCGCCGCATGCGAAGTGCTGAAAGTTTCGCAAGGGATCGTGCTGGATTATCCCGACGGTCAGCTCCACCGCCAGGATCTTCACAAGGTGGTCGGCGAGCTGACGCTTCAAGTTCGCCGCTTTCGTCCGGACGTGCTGCTCACCTTCGGTCCGGACGGCTCAGTTACGGGCCACACCGATCATTCCATGGCTTCGGTTTTCGCCACGCTGGCTTTCCACTGGGCGGGACGAAACAACCGGTATCCGGATCAGCTCGCAGGCGAAATCACTCCGCGGCAAACCCAGAAGCTTTACTACAGCACAACCAACTTCACCCTGCCGGACCGCCAGCCCGTCACGCTGCCGCCGGCCAGCGCGATCATCGAAATTGGGGATTACCTAGAGACCAAGATTGCCGCATTCAAGGCTCACGCCAGCCAAGGGCCGTTGTGGCCTCTGTTCGAATCCCACGTCCGCCTGCGCGGAAGGCAGGAGATGTTCCATCTCGCCGCCAGGGCGACTCCGGGATTGATCGAGCAAGAGACGGATCTGTTCGCGGGAGTTAAGGATCAAGCGTAACGCCGACATGTTGCCCTCGCTGGGCGGAGGCGGGGACGCCCCGCGACAGCCGCTGCAGGCGGCCAGCGCCGTTGTTATTACTGTTCCCGCAACTGGCGCAGAACTTGCAGTATTGAGCTATGCGCGAAGGGCTCCGGCGCCAAAGTGAGGATCAACATAACCAGGCCGAAGACAGCAATCCAGCGGCGGATGCCTGTCACTCCCGGCCACTCCGCTACCATGGGATGACGCATGCCGCTGATCCTTAGCAAAATTGCCCAGATCAGCCACCCCGCCCAGAAATAAAGCGCCAAGGGAATGAGCGCGAGGATCGTAAGTCGCGACACCATTTTGTGTGCTCGTGGAGCGAGGGAGAACACGATGTGTCCACCATCGAGTTGACCGCCGGGTAGCAGGTTGAGTGCCGTGGCAAACATCCCCACCCAAGCCGCGATCGCAGTGGGATGGAAATAGATCGAGTGCAGTGCAGACGAGCTCGCCTTAACCGACGCAAGTGGAAGAACACACCAGGCCAATTTAAAAATCAGCGGGTATCCGAGTTGAATGTCGGGGCTTGGCATCCCAGGCGGCATCGACTTGGAGAGCGGCATGGCGAACATCAGCACCGTCAAAGCCACTACGAATCCGGCTATCGGCCCCGCGATCCCAATGTCAAAGAGCGCCGCGCGCGAGCGAATCGGCGAACGAATGCGAATAAATGCGCCCAAGGTCCCGATCAATGTCGGCGCTGGAATAAAGAAGGGCAGCGTCGCATTCACTCCATAGTAACGGCAACAGAGGTAGTGCCCCATCTCGTGCGCCAGAAGGATCAGCATCAGCGTCGATGCAAACGGCACACCCAGCAAGAGACGCGACGGCTCCGCCTTGATCCAGTGCCAGGGGAAAAAGGGTCCCTCGTCATCATTCAACGAAAACGCCGGCTGGTTATGCTGGAAATTAAACTCCATGCGCGCCCCAACCACCAAGGTCGTGAAGATCGTGGCCAGGAGCAGGACGATATGCAGCCAGTAACGCTGCTTCGGAGGCTGCACCACAAAGACTTCGACGGGACGGTAATAATCAGTGGTCGATGAAGAAACCGGGGGAAGGAATTCAGGCATCAGGGTTCCGCGCTGTCAGGTTAAAGCAAGTGCGGGCGGGAACGCCCGTATCTCCATCGTACCCGAGAGGCAGGCTTTCAGTCGATGGACTGCAACTCTTTGCCGGGCTTGAAGCGTACTGCCTTGCCCGGCGGGATGGAAACCTCGGCGCCGGTGCGCGGGTTGCGTCCGATGCCGGTCTTGCGCGGCCTGACGTTGAACACGCCAAACCCACGCAGTTCAATGCGATCGCCTTTCGCGAGCGACCGCTTCATGCTCCCAAACACCGTTTCCACGGCCAGTTCGGCCTTGGTTTTTGTGATTCCGGTCTTGTTGACCACTTCGTTGATGATGTCAAGCTTGATCACAGGCGGCTCCCCCAAGCGTTGGAGTCAGTATGGCTGCACCAAGTCATTGATGCTAAGGGAGATATTGGAGATTGTCAACGGGAGTTATCTCATGAGTCAAGTCGTAGGAAGCGGAGAGCCTCGCATTGCCGCCTAGGATCAATATCAGTAACCACAGAGGACACCAAGGTGCACAAAGGGGACCGAGTCAAAAAACTTCCTTTGTGCACCTTGGTGTTCTTTGTGGTTATCGAACTTGACGTTCTCACTGGGCAGGGGATTCACGCCAATGCCAGTCTCTCAAGAACCTGAAGTCTGACAACTACTTTCCCGCGTTCTCGCCTTCCTTATACATATATTTGATCGAGGGCTTGTAGATCATCAGGTTGGGTGAACCGTCGCAGCTCACCTTGAGGCAGCTCTTGTCGTACCACTCGATGAAGCCGTGGACTTCTTCGCCATCGCGGAGCACGATTACCATTGGGGTTTTCGCCTGCATCTGCTTCTGGTAATAGAAATTCTCGGCGTTCGTCTGTTCCGGTGGGGCGGCTTTGCGGCCCCCGCCATTGCGATCATGGCGGTCGTTCCGGTCGTTGCGGTCGTTGCGATCGTTACGGTCTCCGGAGCGCTCCGGGCGGTCGCGCCGCTCTCCCATCGTGGGAGATAGGTGACTGTGGCTTTGGTTGTGGTCGGGGCGGCTCAACGATGGGCGAATCAGCTTCCGGTTGCCAAAACCTTCCGGTTCGATGGCCCGCTGGACGGGCATGGAATCAATAGCATCTTTCATAGCCATAGCACCACCTGTTGGACACGCTTTTTTACGCGGACCACAATCTGGCGCGACAGTGATTGTGGATTCTTGGGGCGTGAACTTTCAAATACCGTAGCACAGGAGCCCAGAGATGACAATCCTCAACTTGCCGGGAGCAATCAGCCGTCAGCACCCAGTCCCGGGGGCCTCAGCCTGAACCCCACCGGCAATGCTAAGTGCTAATTCTAGGTGCTTCTTTCCAGCGCCGTGGCAAAAGCATCCAGGGACAGTGAGCGCAGCAGGTTGCGGCGCATTCCGCGCTCAACCTCGGCCAAGCGGTCGGAGGCAAGTGCAATCCACGCGAAGTCAGCGGCTTCAGCAAGGTTCTTCAACTCGGGCTGGATATCCGTATTACGGACCAGTTCCGGAGTGCCCGAATTCAGAAAGGTCAAATCCTGCAGCAAGGAGTAGATAGCACGGATCAGCTTCTCGGTTTTATCTCGACCTTCAGCCCCGGCGCGATAGCTCTCTGTGATTTTGAAAAGCTCGCTGTGATCGCTAGAGCGCAAAGCAGAACTGAGGATGGCGAGAGCGTGCGCGCGCGCCGCAGTGTAGGCTGCGAGATCGAAGCTGCGGGCGCGCCCCACGGCGCCTTCTGAAAGCCGGGCCAGCAGCGCCCGCTGCTTCGGGTTCCAGTCGGGACGATTTGTCGCCAGATACGCTTCGACCTCCGCGGCAGGCAGTGCATTCAGGGCGACGATCATCGAACGCGAGCGGATCGTCGGCAACAACTCGCCCGCATTCTCCGTCAACAGAAAGATGGTAGCGAACTCGGGCGGTTCTTCCAGCACCTTCAACAAAGAGTTAGCCGCCTCTTTCATGAAAGCGGAGTCGGTAAAAATGTAAACCCGCTCTTTGGCCTCGCCAGGCCGGTAATAGATGGTCTCAATCACCCGCCGCACCTGATCCACTTTGATCATCATCTGCGGCGGATCGGGGGGGATCACCAGCACGTCGGGATGAGTCTGGACAAAAAGTCGTGTGTCTTTCTTGTCGGAGTCGCGCAACCCCTCCCGGGCTTCAACGGCCTCAGCAAATCGCGCATCGAGATCTTCCGCTTGAGCAATGCGGACGCAATTCGAACAATTGCCGCAAAAATCGGGCAAGCCGTTCGTGATGACCGGCGCCAGGCAGTTCATGGCCTTGGCAAGCATCAGAGCCAGAGTGTACTTACCGGAACCGGCCGGACCAGCCAGAATAACGCCCTGTGGAAAGCGGTTGCGCGCCAGCATATCGCGCAATTGACGGACAGCTTCCGAGTTGCCGTAAAAGTCAGAGAAGGACATGTTTCAACACGAACCCGCACTTAGCATTCGGCACTTAGGATTTAGCCCGGCAGATTTCAGACAGCTTCAGGCCAAGGGCTAACGGCTAACTGCTAACGGCTGCTTTCAGTTTCAATTTCCGCCGTACGACCTCCACGATTCGCCTATGCGTCTCGTCGGGAGTACCGCGAGCGTCCACGACGACGACGCGCCCCGCCTCGCGAGCCGCGATTGCCAAGTACGCATTTCGCACCCGCCCAAAAAACGCCCGGCTCTCCTGCTCGAACCGGTTCTCGTCAGTTTTCGCCCGGTTACTCTTGCCTGCCTTGGACTGGTTGCGGCGGCGGGCGCGATCCACGCTTTTGGCGACGTCCGAATCCATCAGGATGGTAAGTTCAGGCCACAGACCGCCGCATAGGATTCGATGCAGCGCCAGCACTGGCTCATGACCCAGCTTGCGTCCACCGCCTTGATAGGCCTCAGTCGAATCGGTGAAGCGGTCGCACAGCACGATTTGACCTTCGGCGAGCGCGGGCTCGATCACTTCACGAATGTGCTGCGTCCGCGAAGCGAACATCAGGGCCAACTCTGCCAGTGGAGCCAGCGCAGAGGTACTGCTATCAAGCAGAAGCTGGCGAATCTTATCTCCGGTAGGGGTGCCCCCAGGTTCCCGAGTCGCCACCACCGGCAGGTTCTGAACACGCAAGACCGCAGCCAGCTTTTCGAGTTGGGTACTTTTGCCGCATCCGTCGAGACCTTCGAAAGTAATGAATCTGCCGCGATGCGCGTGAGATGGCACGGGGAGATCATAGCAAAGCATCCTTCGGGAACACACGCGTGACTGGTTCACATGCGACTGTTATAGTCATTGTTCTTCGATGTTTTGTTAACCTCTCTGAGCACCAAGGAGCTAAATGACTTCACCGTCTCGCAATGTGTGGTTGCCGGTAATTGTGGTTTGCACAATGGCAATGGTGAGTGTGGCCCAAAAAAACAAGGCAGCGCAAAAACCGCCAGCTCCCACAATCATGATTGCCGTAGATGCAAGCGAGGCTCCCCGCAAGATTTTCCATGCCCAGCTGACGATCACGGCTACGCCCGGCACGCTCACCCTCTACTATCCAAAGTGGATTCCCGGCGAGCACGGACCCACCGGACCAATTGAAGACTTGGCGGGGTTGAAGTTCACCGCCAACGGACAGACACTCAAGTGGCGACGAGATCTACTGGATGGATGGACCATCCACGTCGAAGTGCCGGCTGGCGTGTCAGTCGTAAACGCATCGCTGGATTTCATTTCTCCCGCGGGATACGAGGGAATGTTCACGGCAGCCGCGTCCGCCACGGACAAATTGACGGTCCTGAGTTGGAACACAGTGTTGCTGTATCCCGCAGGCCACACCGCGGACGAGCTCACGTATCAGGCGAGCCTGCGTTTACCCCCGGGATGGAAATTTGGTACGCCTCTGCCGATTGCCTCACAGTCCGGAGCCGAGATCAGTTTCAAACCGGCATCGTTGACCACGCTGGTGGATTCTCCCGTAATCGCTGGCGAATACCTGCGCGTGGTACCGCTGAGCGATAACCCTCGCCAGGAAATGGACATCGCCGCCGATACTGCCGGGGATCTGGATGCTCCGCAGGAAGTTCTCGATCACTACAAAGCTTTAACCGATCAAGCCTTGAAGCTCTTCGGGGCGCAGCATTTTCGCGACTACCACTTTCTTTACACCCTCAGTAACCACGTAGCACACTTCGGGTTGGAGCACCATGAATCGAATGACAGCCGCAGTCCCGAGCGCTCTCTGGTGGATGAAGACCCTCGCCTCCTGGCTTCCGGTCTGCTGTCGCACGAATATGTGCACTCGTGGAATGGAAAGTACCGCCGTCCCGCGGACCTGAGCACACCCGATTACGAGAAGCCGATGCAAGACGATCTGCTCTGGGTGTACGAGGGGCTGACTTCGTATCTGGGCGACACGTTGAGCGCTCGCAGCGGCATCCGCACGCCCGAACAGTTCCGCGAAAACCTGGCCTCACTAGCAGCGCGACTGGATCACGTTCCTGGCCGTACCTGGCGAAACTTGCAGGATACGGCGGATGGAGTGCCCTCCATGCAGGGTGCGCCGCGTGCGTGGGAGTCGTGGCGAAGGACCGTTGATTATTACGATGAAGATGTTCTGAACTGGCTCTGGGTGGACACGATCATTCGCGAGCAGACGCACGGGGAGAAGTCGATGGATGATTTCTGCCACCTTTTCCACGGCGGGCAAAGTGGACCGCCCGAAGTCAAAACGTATACGTTTGATGACGTGGTGAATACGCTGAATCAGGTTGTGCCTCATGACTGGCGTGGATTCTGGGCGGAGCGGCTTACCAACCACGGACCAGGCGCGCCGCTCACCGGCATCGAGCGGAGCGGATGGAAATTGGTCTACAACGAGACTCAACCGGAACTCATAAAGGTGCTCAAACGCGAGCGCAAGGAAATCAACGCGGAATACTCGATTGGCCTTCTCCTCGAAGAAAGCGGAAACGTCATCGATACCGTCGAAGGAATGCCAGCCGCGAAAGCGGGCATCGGGCCCGGCATGAAGGTTGCAGCAGTAAATGGAAAACGCTTTTCGGAAGACGCTTTGAACGACGTGCTGAGGGCGGCGAAGAACAGTTCCGACGCGATCGAACTGCTGGTTGAAAATGCCGAGTATTTCAAGATCTATAAAGTTGACTATCACGGTGGTGAGCGCTATCCGCATCTCGTGCGGGACGAGTCTAAGCCCGACGTGCTGACGGAAATTATCACGCCACGATGACGGTCGTCATTCCAAGGTAGGCGCGGGCGTCCGCGCCCGTGCAGGCTGGCAAACGCGCCTTCGTTTCGACTCCGAGCGCCCCTGTATAATCAGGAATTAGGCCTCATCCAGCTCATCAGGAAGGTGATCTCTTGAACGCACCCATGTCTCCCCGTCCCGGACAACCGCAAGGCCCGCAGCCTCTTCCCGGTGTGGACACGATTATTGCTGTAGGCTCCGGCAAGGGCGGAGTAGGAAAGACCACCTTGGCAGTGAATCTGGCGCTTGCCCTGGCCAAACTCGGGCACAAAGTTGGCTTGCTCGATGCTGACGTTTACGGACCCAACGTCCCCCTCATGCTCGGAATCAACACCCAACCGAAGGTGCTCGGAGACAATCGCATCGAGCCCATCGACGCTCATGGACTCAAAGTAATCTCCGTCGGCCTGCTGAATCCGGGAGACAAGCCGCTGATCTGGCGCGGGCCGATGCTGCATTCCATCATCAAACAATTTCTGGGTTCAGTCGTGTGGGGGCAACTCGATTATCTCGTCGTGGACCTGCCGCCGGGCACGGGCGACGTTTCGCTTTCTCTCATTCAGACTGTCCCGCTGACCGGTGCAATCGTGGTTTCAACTCCCTCGGATGTTTCGTTGCAGGATGCCCGCAAAGCCATCGAAATGTTTCGCCAGATGAAAGTGGACATCGTCGGCATGGTAGAGAACATGAGCTACTTTGTCTGCCCCCACTGCAACCACGAGATCGATATTTTTTCTCGCGGCGGCGCAGAAAAAACGG